>ENA-UPTF01000018-UPTF01000018.1-marine-metagenome-genome-assembly--contig:-NODE-18-length-106579-cov-7.688795_pt1 | contig 106579 bp, 85 predicted proteins | sample MGYA00238166_ERZ767019 | MGnify/ENA primary metagenome ERZ767019 (study PRJEB28930, sample SAMN06266391) | marine metagenome | isolation source: Sea water from 250 m depth | place: Atlantic Ocean... | reverse complement strand
CCCGTTCATCTAACTTCCCATCAATGAGAAGTTTCCGAAGCTTTTCTCGAGTACGCTGCCTACGATCTTGGATCCCTTCTCCTTCTTCTTCTGAAACTCCCGCTGGTCCTGCAACAAAAATGTGAGGGCCCTCTCCATTAGTTTCTTCTGTCTGATCCGGACTCATGGCGGGTAACAGGAGATCAAGGATTCGATCATCTACACGCTTTTCAGCGACTTCCTGCATCTCATACTCCCGGTTTGCCCGGACGAGATTTACCGAGATATCCACAAGGTCGCGGATCATCGATTCTACATCACGGCCGACATAGCCTACTTCCGTGAATTTAGAGGCTTCCACCTTAAGGAAAGGCGCACCAGCTAGCCGTGCCAAACGTCGAGCAATCTCCGTTTTTCCAACTCCGGTTGTCCCTATGAGAATCAGGTTACTAGGGGCAATCTCCTGCCTCATCTCATCCTCAACCCGCTGCCGACGCCATCGATTGCGGAGTACTATGGCGACTGACTTCTTGGCGTCATCTTGGCCAACAATGTACTTGTCGAGTTCAGTTACGATTTGTCTTGGAGTTAGCTCATCAAGCCACATCGAATCCTTGGATTCGTCTTCCACTGTTGTGGATATGGCTTTGTCTTGGTGCTCAAGCACCTTGCTCGTCATGCTGTTTCTCCCTCGTCAACACCCAGCTCGTGTACGACAATCTCACTATTCGTGTAAATACAAATTTCCGATGAAATTTCGAGCGCACGCTGAACCACACCCTGTGCATCAAGATCAGAGGAATCCTTGAGTGCACGTGCTGCTGCTAACGCATAGGAGCCACCCGATCCAATAGCTAGAATCCCATCGTCGGGCTCAATAACGTCTCCCGTACCGCTGACTAGAAACAAGTGATCTTTATCGGCCACCGCCAAGAGCGCATCAAGACGACGCAGATACCGGTCCATTCTCCAGTCCTTCGCGAGTTCGACTACTGCCTTAGGCATATTTGCAGGGAAGCGCTCAAGCTTTTCCTCAAGTTTCTCGAACAAAGTGAAAGCGTCTGCTACAGCTCCAGCGAAACCAGCTAAGATCGTACCATCTTTAACCGCCCGGACCTTTCGTGCCCTGCCCTTAACAACTGTATCACCCATGGTGACTTGCCCATCTCCACCCATAGCTATACGCCCGTCCTTCCGTACAGCGAGCACGGTAGTGGCATGAACAGACGGAAGAGTCATAGAAGATGTCTCCGGCTAATACGTTAGATCAGGCATGTTCCTCATAAATAACGACAAGTCTCAGTACCCGATTTTTCACGAACGGCTAATCTAACTTCAGTAGTGCCAAAATGGCAGACTTGGCTGTAATCTCTACTTACTTCGAGGGTGGGCGTCCCTATAGACCTTCTGTAAACGCTCTTTAGTTGTGTGCGTGTAAATCTGGGTCGTTGAAAGCGACACGTGCCCGAGAAGCTCCTTTACCGCAAGAAGATCGGCACCCGCATCCAATAGATGCGTCGCGAATGAATGGCGTAGTGCATGAGAAGAAAGTCCGCGGGAGCCAGCCGCCACTTCAAAACACTTGGAAACAGCAGCTTGGATTGAGCGTGCTGAAAGCCTACCTCCTCTAGCATTCACAAGGAGTGCATCTTCCACATGGTTCCGTACCTCTCTCCTCCGTGGCTCGTATCGGTCGAGTGCTCGGAGCGCAGATTCCGTTATTGGAACCATCCTCTCCTTCCGCCCCTTTCCGACCACACGAACAAACCTAGATGAGCTGTCGATAGACTTCAGATCCAAACTGTGAAGCTCTTCAAGACGTAAGCCACTACCGTAGAGTAGTTCCAGAATCAGAAGCTCACGTGTGGTCCCAAGTGTGTTTTTTTCTGCGTTTCGCTCAGCCTCTTCAAACACCAGACGAATATCCCCTGCAGACAAATGTCCAGGCAGTCGCTTTTCTGCCTTTGGGGGACGAACAGCACTAGTGGGGTCAATATCAATGCTACCCTCGATATGCAGAAAATTGAAAAATGAACGAGCAGCAGAAAGCTTACGAGCAATCGTGCGCTTTGAGAGTCCCATCCTGTCCAGCCAGCCTAAAAATCCTCTTAGCGCGAGCCGGTCGACATCCGAGTCCGACCATTTCCAGTCCGGCCGGCCGAGGTACTCTGTCAAGAAAAGATCCAATTGACTAAGGTCCCGTCGATAAGCTTTCACGGTATTCTTGGATAGTTGACGCTCCATAGCCAAATGCGTCAGAAACTCCCTTACCTCTCGACGAAGAGTTGCTTCGCTCATTTGGCCCCCGTGTTTACCCAGCGGCGCTATGCACTCGCTCTAGCTCTGTCCATCGTCAGACCATTCTTTTGCATCCATACCAAGAAGTCCTCATTAGCTCGCTGCGCTAGCAATTCCCTCCGCTCACGCTTGGATCGGATACGCTTACTGAGAGGGTCAACCAACCCCCAATTCGAGTTCATAGGCTGAAAATGCTTTGGATCGGCATCTCTTAGATAGCGGAAAAGTCCTCCTAGCATAGTAGTAGGCGGAGGAATCAACGGTTCTTGATCACAAAGAGATCTTCCTAGGTTGATACCTGCGAAAATTCCGCTCGCGGCCGACTCAGTATAACCCTCTACACCAGTTAACTGGCCTGCAAAAATAAGGTCAGTCCGTTGTTTCGATGAGCCACTTGAGGATAAACAGCCAGGAAAATTCAAGTAGCTATTTCTATGGATTGAGCCCCATCTAAGGAATTCAGCATTCGAAAGGCCAGGGATAGTCTTAAAGATCTCGCGCTGTTCCCCGATCTTTAGTCGCGTCTGGAACCCAACCAAGTTCCACATCTGACCTGCCCTGTCCTCACGTCTTAATTGAACCACAGCCCAAGGACGTTTACCTGTTTGTGGATCTGTAAGCCCGATCGGCTTCATTGGACCAAATCTCAATGTATCTATACCTCGTGAGGCCATGACTTCAATCGGGAGACATCCCTCAAAGTATGGAACAGTGTCCCAATCATGCCCTTGGTGTCCCTCACTACCTCTGAGTGCTTCGACAAATGCTAGATACTCCGGCTCAGACATCGGACAATTGAGATAGTCCGCATCTTGATCAAAACGGCCAGCAGCAAAAACTACGTTTTCATCAAGTCCGTCGCGGTGAACAATGGGTGCGATTGCATCAAAGAACGATAACCCACCATCTCCGAGTTCTTGCTGGATGGCCTCGGAAAGAGGATTAGACGTAAGTGGCCCAGTAGCAATTATAGTTGGTCCGCAAGGAAGATCAGTGCATTCTTCTCGTACAATTTCGATTGCAGATTCAGCCTCAATTGCTGCTGTCATCGCTTGCGTAAAAAGAGTTCGGTCTACTGCGAGAGCCGAACCTGCAGGAACACGAGATACATCCGCTGAGCGCAGTAATACCGACCCGAGCATTCTCATTTCTCGCTTAAGCTGCCCATGCGCATTCGCAGGGTCTTCACTCTTGAATGAGTTTGTGCAGACTAACTCACCTAAGCTGTCAGTATGGTGCGCCTCCGTGGACTTCTCGGGACGCATTTCCATCAAACGGACCAGATACCCCTGCCGTGTGAGTTGGAGTGCCGCCTCACAACCGGCGAGTCCCCCACCTATAACGCTTACCTTCACTTCTTACTCCGGCCCCGACCTTTTTTCTTTCCACGACTAGCTTTTTTCTTCTCGAGCAGATCTATCGCTATCTCGAGCGTCACCTCATCTACTTCCATTCCTTTAGGAAGTCCCGCATTTACCTTTTCGTGTTTAATATATGGCCCCCAGCGACCTGAATAGATAAACAACTCTTGTCCAGTATCAGGATGTTCCCCGAGCTCTTTCAGCGCTTGCGGTTTCCCAGAAGATTTTGCTTCGATAAGGCCAAGCGCTTCCTCTAGGGTTACTGTCCACATTGCGTCAAAACTCTTCAGGTTTGCGAAGGTCTTCCCGCGACGCACAAAGGGTCCATAACGTCCAAGGCCTGCCGCGACTTCCTCCCCTGTGTTTGGATCTTCACCTACTGTCCGGGGCAATTCCAGAAGCTTGATCGCATACTCTAAGTCGACCTCAGAAGCAGTCATCTTTTCTGGTAAACTGACACGTTTCGGCTTGGTACCTTTCTCTGGCGCCTCAAGTTCAACATATGGACCATAGGGGCCATCTTTTACCCGAACTGTCCTGCTCTCCGCAGGATGGAGGCCGAGTTCTATCCCTTCCGCACTAAGGTCATCTAACAGTTTGACTGCCTCCTCTAAGTCAACCTCAGAAGCAGTCATCTTTTCTGGTAAACTGACACGTTTCGGCTTGGTACCTTTCTCTGGCGCCTCAAGTTCTAAGAACGGACCGTAACGTCCAGTCTTTAGCCGGACTTGCCTGCCTTCCGCAGGATGGAGGCCAAGTTCTATCCCTTCAGGGGGTATTCCATCCATCGAGCGCTTGCCTTTGCACTCAGGGTATGCTGAGCAACCTAGAAAACGGCCACTCTTAGTCCACTTAACCAACATGGGCTGACCACACTGTTCACAGACCTCACCCTCAGCCGCAAGGATTTCCTTTATGATCTGGTCCGAATTTTCTTGACCGTCCTCCAGTCGTTCTAGAAATCCAGGGTAAAAACCTGCAAGCAGCTTGTGCCACTTTACTTCCCCGTCCTCTACTCGATCCAGTTCATTTTCCATCCGACTCGTAAACTCAACATCGAAGATGTTTGGAAGAATACGGACGAGAAGCTTAGTAACTACCTCACCAAGATCCGTCGGATGGAAGCGTTTTTTCTCTAATTCCACATAGTCTTTGTCTCTGATCTTCCCTATGGTATCCGCATAAGTGGAAGGCCTTCCTATGCCTAGTTTTTCCAACTCCTTTACAAGACTAGCCTCGGAAAAGCGTGGAGGGGGCTGGGTGAAGTGCTGCTTCTGCTCGATTTGCTCAGTTTCACTCAAATCTTCAGGAGCAAGTTCTGGCAGTGGTTCCAGATCGTCTAGACGACGGTGTTCACCGGACTCCCTAGCTTCGAGATAGAGACGGGTGAAACCTTGAAATTTCACAATCGATCCAGTGGACCGGAATAAATAACCCCGCCCACTAGCACCTACTAGTTTAAAGTCTACAGTAGTCGTGTCGTATACAGCAGATGACATTTGACTGGCCATGAACCGAAGCCAAATCAATTCGTACAGCTTCGCTTCACCTTCAGTCAAATAACTCCTGGCTTCCGTTGGGTGGAGCATCGGATCCGTCGGACGCACAGCTTCGTGGGCGTCCTGCGCTGCGCGTTGTTTCTTGCCACCGTAGAGGCGAGGAGATTTGGGTATATAGGTCTCGCCAAATTCCCTAGTTATCCACTCTCGAGCCTGACTTGTTGAACCGGGCGACACCCTATTTGAGTCTGTACGCATATAGGTGATCAAGCCGATTTGACCTCGGCCACCAATCTCTTTCCCCTCATAAAGTTTCTGCGCAGTTGACATCGTGGCGCGCGCTGAGAATCCAAGCCGCTTAGCAGCCTCCTGTTGCAGAGTCGATGTAGTAAACGGAGGAGCCGGGTTCTTCCGACGCTCGCGACGCTTCACGTCCGATACCACGAACGGGACACCATTCAAATCCCCAACTACATCGGTCGCAGCATCTTCTCCGGAGAGCTTGAATTTTTTCGCATCAATCTGATGCAGTTTTGCTTCGAACTTTTGACCATCCTTAGTAAGGTGCGCGGTAATCGACCAGTATTCCTGTTCAATAAAAGCGCGGATTTCATACTCCCGCTCACAAATGAGGCGCAGGGTGACCGTCTGCACGCGACCTGCAGAGAGACCAAACCGGATCGGCTCCCATAGCATTGGGCTGACCTGATAGCCAACCAGCCGGTCAAGAATTCTCCTCGCCTGTTGAGCCTCTATTTTATTGCTATCAAGAGGCCCAGGATTATCCAGAGCTTCTTGAACTGCCTCTTTTGTGACTTCGTGAAAAGTTACTCGCTGGAAACGGTCCTTATCTTTTTCATACCCAAGTCGCTCTGCGACATGGTACGCGATCGCCTCCCCCTCTCTGTCTGGATCTGTAGCAAGGATAACGCGGGTAATATCTTCTGCGCTCGCCAGGCTTTTTAATTCCTTAACGAGCTTTGCCTTCGTTGTTACGTACTTCGGCTTGAAATCATTGTCGACATCAACTCCCAACTCATCTTTTGGTAAATCTCTAACGTGTCCGACAGATGCAGCGACTTGATATCCGTCGCCAAGATATTTCTCTATCGTGCGGGCCTTCGCAGGTGATTCGACAATTACGAGTGTATGACTCATTCCATCCCATTCCGTGGGTTATTCGCTTGCAGTATCTCCAAGATACGGACCGACACATCTTCTACTGAGAAGCCGTCAGTGTCCACCTTATGCTCTGCCTGACTGTAGGAATCCGAGCGTTCTTTAAGAAGGTTTTGTGCTTTCTCCAGCGGGTTTGAGCAACTAAGCAAAGGCCTAGTGTTCTCAGAATCTGCAACCCGCCGGATCGCTTCCTCAGGACTTACGGCGAGCCAAATGGTCAACGTGCTATCTGGTATCTCATCGAAGCGTCCGGGGACAACTGCCCAACCCCCTCCAGTTGCAATCACTACTTCGTCTTGATTGAGAGCTTCTCGAGTCTTTCTGTGTTCTTCCAGTCGGAAAAAGGACTCTCCAGGATCCTGAAAGATTTCAGAAATTGACATACCGGTATCACGGATGATGGCCTCGTCAATGTCTTCGAAACGCCACCCCAGTTGCTCCGCTAGCTCCCTGCCTACAGCCGATTTCCCAGAACCCATGAAGCCTACAAGTAGAACCCTGTGGGCAAGGGAAACCTTCACCGTTCGCCAAAGCCTCGTTCATTCAAGTGTGAGATGTAGCCATCAAAATTTCTCCGCACCTCGGAAAGAGAGTCACCACCAAACTTGTCTAGGAAGGCGTCTGCAAGTGTCAGCGCGACCATACCTTCCGCGACGATAGCAGCAGCTGGCACAGCACAGACGTCGCTTCTCTCAACTGCGGCATCTCCATCTGACCCATCACGAAGGTCAACGCTAGGCAGTCTCTTTCGGAGGGTCGAGATTGGTTTCATCGCGCCATGAACAATAAGAGGCTCACCTGTCGTGACTCCCCCTTCAAGTCCACCCGCACGGTTCGAGGCACGAACAATCCCTCCACTCCGTAATCTCTCATCAGCGCGTAGTATCGGATCATGCACTCCAGAGCCTGGCCGACGTGCACCTTCGAAACCAAGACCGATCTCGACACCTTTCACGGCATGGACTGACATAACCGCACCTGCCAAACGTCCATCAAGCTTTTGGTCCCATGACACATAGCTTCCGAGACCTACTGGAAGACCTAGGGCGACAACCTCAAATATGCCACCGAGCGTATCGCCTTTCTCCTTCGCTTCATCGATCTCAGCCATCATTCTCGTTACTGCACCCTCATCGAGACAACGAACAGGGTTACGGTCAGCTACCTCATTGATATCCTCAGGCAACTCAATGATCTGAGCCTCAATGGGGCCAATAGACGTGACGTGACTCTCTACTCGGATACCAAATTCAGATAAGAATCTTTTGGCGACGGCAGCGCATGCCACACGAGCCGCAGTTTCCCGAGCGCTCGCCCGCTCTAGAATGTCACGTACGTCACGACGGTCGTACTTCAGGGCGCCAACCAGATCAGCGTGACCCGGCCGTGGCAAATAATGAGGCCGCAGGGCTTTTGGATTTGTATCCTCACCAGGAGGAAGATGACTCATCGCCGTAGTCCAGTTCTCCCAGTCACGGTTCCAAATCAACATTGCAATCGGAGATCCAAGTGTTTCACCCAAGCGCACACCACTCAGAAGTTCGGCGCGATCACTCTCAATCTGCATACGCCGTCCTCGCCCATAGCCTCCCTGACGACGCTCTAATTCAGGATCTACATCCCGCTCCATCTCCAGGGAAAGACCTGCAGGAATCCCTTCGATAAGGGCGGTGAGACCCCGACCGTGTGATTCTCCAGCAGTACTAAATGAGATGTGTCCCATATTACCCCTGATTAGGACTATAAGCCCTTAATCCAACGCACCTAACCGTATCAGTATATAGATAAGGTTCGAGTGTGAACCAAGAGCTGTCCTGACTAGATAGAGATAATCCGCAGGTGTCCAGGACGCTTCTTTGAGGGCTCAACCGAGCATTTACAAGGGACTACCAGAAGAAGTTGAGAATGTTATACCGGGCAATCAGAAAGCATGATCTGCCAATCTTTCTTACCTGCTACAAGTAACCTCATCAGGAGCACTCGGAGCTCCCAAGAGAGTCATAGTTGGAATCGGCCCATGATAAATGGAGCAACCCTCTATGGGTTCAAGAGCTACATGAGTGGCCGTAGCTGACCAACCTTCAGAATCAGCGTTGACGGATATACTCACATCGCGAGAACTGATGAAGGCCAAATCTGATTTCTCTGCAGTATAGGAATACTCGCTGGCGTAGTAGATCTCCTGCTGGCTTGCCAGGTTCTTAAGATCAGCTTCCATAGCAGCGAAATACGATCTATGTGTCGTGTTGGAAATCTTGGGAATCGCTATGGCCACCAGAATGCCCAAAATCACAATGACTATAAGTAGATCTATAAGTGTAAAGCCCTGTTTGTTACTCATTTCTGGGCCCGAGGCTTGTGTGGCAATTATCTATGAGCAGAACATCCACAGAAAGAACCTAGCTCTAAAGTTCAATCAGGAGAAAGATCAGTATGCCAAGGATCTTCAAGCGGTGGCGTCCATCGAGGTACATGGGGATGCCAAAGATTACTCTTGAGAATCCACCCTAGAGCGGAAACACCATCTTTCCAACCGATTTTCTTTCCTTCAGAGTAAGAACGTCCGTGATAACTGATCGGTAACTCATATATGCGCGCACCCGCTTGGGCCAATCGAGCAGTCAGTTCCGGTTCAATCCCGAACCTCTTGGTGGAAAGGGGCAGTGACCGGAGCAGATCAGTGCGAATCATCTTATAGCAGGTCTCCATATCGGTGAGGTTCACGTCAGTCAGGATATTTGACAGAAGTGTTAACAGACGATTTCCAACTGAGTGCCAAAACAACAACACTCGGTGAGGGCCACCCAAAAAACGTGAGCCGTAAACAGCATCAGCCTTGCCACTTAGGATCGGCTCCAAAAGAACAGGAAGTTCCTGCGGATCATACTCAAGATCAGCGTCCTGAATAACTACGACATGCCCTTTTACCTGCTCAAACCCCGTACGGAGTGCAGCACCCTTCCCCAGATTCTTCTCATGCATGCACAGTTGGTCAATCAACTCATCTGCAAGATCGACTAGTAGATCACGCGTCCCATCGGTTGAGCCATCGTCAACGACAATCACATCTAAATCAAGTGGAACCTCTCTGACCTGACGCAGTAATTTCTCCACCGTTGCTATCTCGTTAAAAACCGGAATTACAACGGAAAGGACTACCCTGTCCCAAGGCAGAGAGGCATTACGCGGAATGGGAGAACCAATCTGTGGAATTTTCTTGTCTGGACTTCTCTGAGCCATAGCGATTCTAGAGACGTTCAATGTTGATCAAGTCTCAGGGGGACCCCCGAGCTAGTAAATCTGTTATGCACACCCGTCTAGTCGCCAGCATTAAGTCGAGTCGCAGCTACCCTGAGTTAGTGCAACTTACCCAGGCCGAGCAATCTTCCGGATATCTCCTGGCATCGCATATCCGATACCAGAAAGCCGCCCAACTGGTAGTAGTGCCTCTGGATCAACCTCTGATCTACCTTTGATTAGAGGAAGTGAGGCATCCAGCCTGATACCGATCACTCTCCCAATCACAAGTGTGTTGGGAGCAGCACCCAAAGTGACCTCCTGTTCGAGAACGCACTCAAGTACCGCTGGGCATCCCTCGACATATGGTGCATCTACACGATCAGACGGTTCGGCCTTTAATCCAGCAAGTTCGAACTCGTCTACAGCTGCCTCCACTTCCGCGGAAGTAAGATTCATTACATCGAGTTGCGAAGCTGTAACAACATTCGCGCAAAAAGCGAGCCGCTCCCTGATATTGATTAAGGTATCTTTTGGGCCAGTTGAACGGTGACCGACCGAAACACCAACAAGAATTGGTGTGTGGGATAGAGCAGAAAAATAGCTGAATGGAGCTAAGTTCGGTGTGTCGCCTGAGCCCCAAGTCGAGATCCAACCAATTGGACGCGGAACTACTAGTGATGTTAGAAGCTGATAACGTTCGCTAGCGGAGATCTCACCTGTATCAATTGATCGGACCGCATCATCCGATTTTGGACTAGGGGACTTACCATAACCCTTATTCAATGGTTCGCGGGTACTTCCAGAACCTGCCCAGCGTAGATCGTACTCCCTCGAAGTCCGTTTACCTGTCTGAGGTCATCTACAGTGGTTTGGTGCCTTCTAGCAATCGTCCACAAAGAATCTCCAGATCTTACTGTATAGGATATCTCTGCTGATCGGGAAGCTGTGCGTCTCTGAAGCACCTCTACGTAGCCAGCATATTGATTTGGGAAAATTGCAACATGGTAATGCGGAGGATAACGCTCCCTTGTTGCCTCTAGGACACGGGTCTGCTCTAGCTCACCGAGAACCCTTTCGAGCCATGCTCGACAGTTTCGATTTCCACTGTAACGCAGATCTACAGCCATACCAGTTGGGTGGACTGACCGGTCTGAGGCGTTACGCGGTTGTCGTTCGGTTGGCCTTGTTAGGCTCGTAATGACTAACTGCTCACCACAAGCCACCCTGTACTGACGGGACAGACGTTCAATGAAGAGAGCAACTTCTGGACGAGCGAATGGAAATGACACTGCATGCAGTTGAAAATTACGGGTCGGACTTACCCTGACGAGCCATCCTTGTGAAGCGAAGTACCGAACCCGTTCAGGAGTATCTATGTAGGTAAAGTCGTGTTCTTCTGCGACCTGATTCTGAAGATCTAGCGATTTGCTCGAACCTCTTAAACTCTGACCGGAAACCGGAGTGGTCCACGCCACTACTAGAATCAGAAAAAGGGGGCAAATGAAGACCCTTTTAGCGGCACACTCTGTCACAACCGTTTTTGTCATGGCACCCCATATGTAAACATATGTTTTCACTGAGACAAGGATCTGTCTCATGCTAGTGCATGGTGTTCTGCAAGGACCTCTATATTCAACCCTCAGTAGCAGAGTACAACTGAGCTACAACATCCCAATTGACGACATTCCACCAAGCAGAAAGGTAGTCAGGGCGACGGTTCTGGTAGTTCAGATAATATGCATGCTCCCAGACATCCACACCGAGGATCGGCGTCATTCCCCTCATCAATGGGCTATCCTGATTAGCAGTTGAGAAGCAGGAGACCGCCCCATCGCCATCAACGCATAACCACCCCCACCCCGATCCAAACTGTCCTCCCGCGGTTGCCTGGAACTTAGATTTGAAGTCGTCTAAGGATCCAAAAGCATTATTGATGGCTAGTGAAAGATCCCCCGAAGGGCTATCTGCTCCACCCGGTGTCATGACCGACCAGAAGAGAGCATGGTTCACATAGCCACCTCCATTATTTCTGACCGCTCCTCTGATCGATTCTGGAAGTGCTTCAATGTTAGAGAGCAAGCCCTCCACACTATGACCATGAAAATCGGAATGGTCTGCTAACGCAGCATTAAGATTGTTGGTATACGCGGCGTGATGTTTACCGTGATGGATGCCCATCGTTCGGGCGTCAATATAGGGCTCGAGTGCGTCGTGATCGTACCCGAGATCCGGAAGTTCGAATGGATAGGCCATGTAGTATGACTCCTTAGCTCTGCTGATATCTAAGCAAAATGAATAGGGTTCCGGCGCCGTGTAGGTCCCTTAAACTCCTCCTCCAAACCTATCCGTAGCCCTCACCCAGGGTTTTCTCTCGAAGTAGCTCCTGGTCTCTTCAACCACAGTTGGAGCAAGGAAAATAAGGGCAATTAAGTTTGGCCAGATGACAATCGCCAACGCGACATCACCTAACGCCCATACGACCGCTAGTGGAAGCACTGCCCCTAGGAAGTGAGCTGTTAGAAAAAGCACTTTATAGGGTAACAGCGCGCTCTGTCCGAAGAGATAGTGGGCACATCTATCTCCGTAATAACTCCAGGAAATCGCGGTAGAGATTCCGAAAAGCAGCACACCAAACACAACGATTAAATGGCCCCAGTCTCCTAAGGGAGCCAATCCTTCTCGGAATGCTGCAGCTGTTAGGGGCGCTGCATTCTCTACTGCGTCTCCGTAAAGCGAAGAAAGAGTGTCTAAGCCCGAGGCGTTAACAGCGGTTCCTAGTTGAGGAAAAACTGTTCCGGTAAATAACTGCGTCTGTGCCTCATCAACGTATAGTCTGTTTACAGGCGCCTCATGCCATGAAACGAGCGGATCACCCACTCCCGCTTGCAGATGCGCACCTTCTATGATCACGATCTCGTCAGGTGCCCCAACCCCCTCATATCTGCTCTCTGCTGTCTGTGCAGTATACGTAATATCTCCTCCACCAAGCGTGATTTCTGTCGGGAACCGTTCCGAATAAGTTCCGGTCAGAATAATCACAAGACCAGTGAACGAGCAGATCACGATGGTATCGATGAACGGCTCCAGCAGCGCAACTACACCCTCTGATACCGGCTCATTTGTTTTTGCCGCAGCGTGTGCGATAGGTGCTGAACCCTGACCAGCTTCATTCGAAAAAAGACCTCGTCGTACGCCCCACATCAGAGTAACGATGAAAACACCCGCGCCCACCCCAGCAACACCCGCTTGCGGGTTAAAGGCTTCAGTGAAAATCGTGACAAAGGCACCCGGCACTGCACCTAAGTTCATCAGGATGATCAGTAGTGCACCGGCCACGTAGATACCAGCCATGATCGGCGCTAGGACTGCAGTCACTCGCCCGATACGCCCGATTCCACCAAGGATCACAGCAGCGACAATGCTTGCAGTGATCGCTCCAGTGACCCATAGAGGTACGCCGAATGTCGTACCCAACTGATCAGCAACTGTGTTTGCCTGCACCGCGTTCCCCGTAAAGAACGCGGTAAAAGCAAGCATAATCGCAAAGAAAACGGCCATCGGCTTCCACTTCGGTCCGAGCCCCTTCTCGATGTAGTACATCGGTCCACCTGCTACCGTCCCGCGCTCATCTTCAATCCGGTATTTCTGAGCTAGCGTGACTTCCGAGTATTTTGTTGCCATACCCAAGAAGGCGGTCACCCACATCCAGAAGAGCGCTCCGGGACCACCCCAATGAATTGCCATCGCCACCCCAGCGATGTTGCCTATACCTACTGTAGCTGAGAGGGCTGTAGTCAGGGCCTGGAAATGTGATACATCTCCGGGATCATCTGGGTCATCGTATTTTCCACTGGTGACTCCGAAGCCATGCACAAGGCGGGTAATTTGGACAAAGCCCGTCCGGACTGTGAGGTACGCACCAGTGCCGAGTAAAAGGATCACCATGAATGCAACTTGCTCACCACCGATTGGAATCCCGATCTCGATGATGTACGTGTTGGCGAAGTCTACGATGGGCTGCAATAGACTATTTAAGATTTCTAACAAATTCATAAGCGTCTATTCCCTATAAGGCATGGGTGGGGAGACAGATATCAGATCACCTGGCTACGCAGCAACAAGGGCCGTATCGCAGACATGAGCAGCAACCATATAGGCGAGCAACTCGTGTGCTCGGTTCACGATCTCATCCACTGATGGGCTCTCTTGGAACATCTCCTCAGCCTTATCGCGCAATTCAGGGATGGTCGGCAAATGTGGTAATGACATCTCAGCGATCCGTATTTCGAGTTGGTCTCGGGTACGCTTTGCACGATCCGAAAGATCTTCCAATGTATAGGATTCGGCCCATGACTCCCTAACCCGAGCCGCAATGGTCTCAACGCTGAACGACCCCGCCAATTCAGTGGCGACCTTATCTATCACTTTTCGTCCGATCGGGTTCACTCCTCGAATAACTTCGTCCGGTGGTGATCTAAGATCCCAAACTAACCCGAACCAAGACATAACTTTCAGGATATAATAGGAGATATCGATCTCCCACCAACGAAAGCCCTGACGAGTCGAACTCTGGTAGTGGTGATGGTTATTGTGCCAACCTTCACCAAGCGTAATAAGCGCCAGAAAAAAGTTGTTACGTGAGTCGTCCCCAGTCAGATAACGCTGAGAGCCCCACTCGTGTGACAGAGAATTGATAGAAAAAGTACCGTGGTATAGTGCAACTGTGCTCCAGAAAAATCCGACCACAAGCATGGGCCATCCACCCCATAGCCACATGCCAAATCCAAGCAGGATCGCAGGCGTATAATTTGTCTTATTTAGGATCACAAGCTCTCGGTATTGCGTGAGATCCCTAACCGTTCCGGGATCAGGCTCCCAGTTCTTCGGATTGAAGATCCAGCCAAAGTGTGAATACCAGAATCCGAAATGCCGAGGAGAATGAACATCTTCCGGGGTGTCGGAGTGCAAATGATGATGACGATGAACCGCGGCCCACCAAATTGCACCTCGTTGAGCAGATGTTTGACCCAAGAATGCAATGAAGAATTGCATAACTCGGTTGGTTTTATACGACCGGTGACTGAAGTACCGGTGATATCCCGCCGTGATCGCCCACATACGAATGAAGTAGAGCACCACCGCAACCCATAGAGCCTGTAGGGTCACTCCAGTCCATATCGCCCCAAAACAAGCCAGATGGACGAGAACAAATGGGATTGTGGTCGGGTAGACGATATCGTCTTGCGGCGCGTGGGCGTGGTCGCTGGCCACTCCCTATCCTCCGGTCAGAAGATGAGTAAGGGTGCGCAACAACGGCCGAACGTAATGAAGGATAGGCAAGTAGCCAAGGATTGACGAAGTTTCCTGCGACCGTGAGTGTTTGGATCGGCTATTTATTCTGACTGTTAGAAATAAGAAAAAAATAGACGCTGAACTGAGTGTTTTACGTTAATCCTTTAGTTTAAGAGACACATGAGCGACATAGCTGTAATGCCTGAACAGGAAGCAAACGTGAGTCGACTAGAGTACAAAGTGAAAGACCTCGCCCTGTCTGAGTGGGGGAGAAACGAGATACGTCTCGCCGAGCACGAAATGCCAGGATTAATGGCGGCTCGTGCTGAGTACGGTCCGGAGCAGCCTCTCGCCGGTCTCAAAGTAGCCGGCTCACTGCACATGACCGTTCAAACCGCTGTACTGATCGAAACACTCATGGATCTCGGGGCTGATGTGCGCTGGGCTTCGTGCAATATTTTTTCCACACAGGACCATGCGGCGGCGGCCGTTGTTGTTGGGAGAGAAGGAACGCCGGAAAATCCGAGCGGAGCATCTGTTTTTGCATGGAAAGAAGAAACGTTAGAGGAATACTGGTGGTGCACGGACCAAATGATCACATGGCCGGACGGATCAGGCCCCGACCTACTCGTTGACGATGGCGGAGACGCGACTCTGCTCATTCACAAGGGTGTTGAGTTCGCTGTTCCGGAAGGCATTCCCGATTTCAATCCGAAGAATGATCCGGAAGAGTGGCGGGTCATCTTGCAGTTGATCCATCGCACGCTCTCGGAAGATCCAGGAAAGTGGGAGCGAATCGCTTCATCTATTCGAGGAGTGTCCGAGGAAACCACAACCGGCGTCAAAAGACTTTACGAGATGGAAGAAGCCGGCACTCTCCTCTTCCCCGCAATTAACGTTAATGACTCAGTCACTAAGTCGAAGTTTGACAACCTATATGGTTGTCGCCACTCAGTAGTCGATGGACTGAACAGAGCAACCGATGTCATGCTCTCTGGCAAGACTGCAGTAATCCTTGGATACGGCGATGTAGGCAAAGGGTGCGCGCAAGCACTCAAGAGCCAAGGGGCACGAGTAGTCGTAGCGGAAATCGATCCCATATGTGCACTTCAAGCTTCAATGGAAGGATACTCTGTTTTGAGGCTTGAAGACGTCTTGGAGACAGCTGATGTATTCGTGACAGCAACCGGAAACAGAGACATCATTACGGCGACTGATATGGCTTCTATGAAGGACAAGGCTATCGTCGCGAATATTGGCCACTTCGATAATGAGATTGATATGGCTGGCTTGGAAGATGTCCCAGGGATCGTTAAGAGTGAAATCAAGCCACAATATCACGAATGGACTTTCCCGGATGGCCACTCTGTGCTGATCCTCTCGGAAGGACGGCTTATGAATCTAGGGAATGCAACAGGGCACCCGAGTTTTGTGATGTCGGCATCCTTCACAAACCAAGTCATCGCTCAAATCGAACTTGCTAGAAACACTGACAAGTATGAGAAGAGTGTTTATGTGCTTCCAAAACACTTGGATGAAAAAGTTGCCAGACTCCATCTGGATAAGCTTGGTGCGAAGTTAACAGAGCTTACGGATGAGCAATCAGACTATATCAGCATACCCAAGGACGGACCCTATAAGCCTGACTACTATCGCTACTAGAGAATAGATGTGTTCGACATCTTATACCAAGGCCTTGGACTCAACCCATCACCATCAGACGGAATGCACAGGCCAGAATTATTAGAGTCAGGACGTGGCGAACCCAATCCTGACCTTTAAGGATCTGAAGACGTACGCCGAACGTTGCACCTAAAATCTGGCCAGCAGCTAATGCCAACCCCATCCCCCAGTTTATCATTCCCGAGTAGGTGAACAGGACGACGGTAGCCAGGGTGAATAAGAAGACCAAAGGAGCCTTGACCGCGTTACCTCGGATGAGATCAAGACCATTAGCCGAAGTAATCGTAAGCACTATAAATCCGACGCCGGCCTGTATAAAACCACCGTACACCCCAACGAGGAAAAACGCAGCGCGTGAGATCCACCTCGCTGTTCCAGCTGGTGGAAAATGACGTCCTGCATCGGGAGGCCGAATCGGGTTCCAGAATAACCAGCCTGCCGCCAAGACTAAGACGACCGACAAGATTCTTTGAAAGGCAAGATCAGGAACTATAAGGGCTGCGCCCGTTCCGAGTACCGCACCAATTAGTGCCGGTGGCGCTGCTAGTTTCAGCCAGGCAACAGGGACAAGCCCACTTCTTCGAAAGGTCTCACTGGCACCGATTCCACCACTCAGAACTGCGATACGGTTCGTGGCGTTCGCTACAGTCGGTGGTAAACCCAAAAAAATCAGCAGAGGCAGGGTGAATAAAGAACCCCCACCCGCAATCGAATTGACAGTGCCCGCTGCCAAACCAGCTAGGAATAGAACGAGGCCAGTGATTACTAGGTCTGTGGGCAAGGTGGATCCAGAAGTGGAGTAGACTAGTCACTCACGAACATATGATCCCATAGTACCATCTCTATAAGCGAACAGAGTGAGGGGCCAGAGTGTAGGCAATAGTGCCCAGCGATGAAGAACGTACCTTGAATATAGCCGGACGAAGTACCTAGCTTCCGTATGGGGCGCTTTACTCGAACTCGGTGTGTATGGAGTAGCGATGCGCTTAGGAGTCCTCACTAAGTATCTGATAAAGATTCATATAGGGCCTTTTATCTTCGCTTTGGCGACGATCACAGGACTAATCTTCCTCAATGCTGTTGCGCAGAGGATTGAAGGCCTGATTGGAAAAGGGCTCCCGTGGACAGTGGTCGGTGAGTTTCTGGTACTCTCCTTACCTCATACGATCGCGTTGTCCCTCCCTATGTCTGTATTGGTAGCAGTTCTGTACTCGTTCACTGAGCTCGCATCATCAAATGAGATCACAGCAATGTCTGCCGGTGGTATCAAGCCCACCCGTGTCCTCCTACCACTGCTTGGTATGGGCGCAGTTGTTACCGTGGCCATGCTTTACTTCAACGACCAGATCCTTCCCGAGTCTAATCATCGGCTCAAGAACCTTCTTGTAGACATAGGGCAAAAGAGTCCAACCCTTGAACTACGCGAACAGATCGTCAACGAAATCAAGACTGAATCTGGTGTAGATGTATACTTCATGACTGCTGATCGAATTGATCAAGCGGCCAACAAACTGGAAGAAGTCACAATTTTTGACTCGAACAGCTCGATTCGAAAGCGCACGACATATGCAGCTAGCGGTGAGATGGCATTCAATGCGGAGAAAACTGATTTGTATCTCACTCTCTTTGATGGAGTAGTACACGAAGTCCAAACTGACCGCATCGGTGGGTTTCAGCGTGTATACTTTGACAAACAAATCATTCCACTCCGTGATGTTGGGAATGAGCTTGAGAGACGTTTTGGTGGGTCAGACCGCTCCGATCGTGAGATGGGCTTCAAGCTCCTAACAGAAAGTGTGTCCTCAAGAGAGGAAGAACTGGACTCTGTCAGAATTGATAGTCGTGAGAAATCTCTTCAAGCGCTGCGTCTGGCACTAGGACGCCCCATAGATGAGGACACTTCTATGGTTGGGACTATGGAGATATATCAAACGCGTAACAGAGACGCAGCCTTCACCGACGGCACCTCACTGCTCTCGCGAGATCCAATTACGCAGTCAGTCGTCATCTCGAGTCGCACCCGCGCCTCCAGAGGAGCAAGTCTTCGAGCTGCCGCAAATCGCTATAAAGTTGAAATCCATAAGAAACTCGCAATCGCCTTCGCGTGTTTGGTGTTCACAATACTTGGCCCCCCACTGGCTTTACGTTTTCGCACCGGAGGAGTGGGTATGGTTGCAGCTAGTTCGAGTGGGATCTTCGCGATCTACTGGCTCGGCCTAATCGGGGGTGAAACCCTAGCTGATCGGCGCTTCGCCGACCCAGCTATAACCATGTGGCTAGCCAATCTTGTATTCCTTGGTATTGGGCTCATTCTAGTCAGCCGCATGGGAAGCACGACCTCCACTCCCAGGGACCAAGGGATTCTTAGGTTCACTCGTATCTTTAGGAGGCGCCCTCAGCAACCTGACGGAGTATCCGCATAATGCGTATCCTAGATCGCTTGGTAGCATGGACGTTCTTGCGCAGCTTCTTGCTGTTCATCTTCGCCGCTCCTCCTTTGCTGATCCTTGGCGACCTAACTGAGAACCTCGACGACTACCTTGATCGAGGAGTTGCGCTCCTGGATATCGGCGTAGCCTACTTCTATAAGCTCCCTCAGTTCATACAGTGGTCCTTTCCAATCGCTGGCCTAATTGCAACGGTCTTCACTGTGCACAACATGACCCGACACCGAGAGATCGTGGCAGCTAAAGCGGGAGGCATATCGTTCCACAGAACAGTCCTACCACTGTTTGTCGTCGGTATCTCCCTGACTGTGGTAGCTCTAGGTCTAACTGAAATCGTACCCAAGGGGAATCGGATCGCAGCGCAGATCCTGCTTGATGAAGACCCAATGAGATCTTGGCGGAGCGACTTCGTCTACGAATCGGAGAATGGGCTAATCTGGCAGGTCGACAGGCTGACTGCGGGCGATGGCAGCATGTCAGATGTCATCATCGAACGACCTCCAACATCTAGTATATCCGGACTTCACGTCATTGCAGATGCAGCCATGTGGCATCCGCTCGATGGTTGGACTCTGCGCCATGGATTTTTTCGAACTCTGACACCAGACTCAGCTGAGAAGTCTATCGAGTTTGATCGCCTACGTATGGCTGAGTTAACTGAGAAACCCGAAGAGTTCCTGGAGGCTCCCCGGGAGCCGGAAGAGATGACATATGCTGAGATCGATAACTTGGCGAAGATCATCCAGAGAACAGGCGGAAACGCTAAAGAGTTGCTCGTAAAGCGTGAACAGAAGCTCGCAATCCCCTTCGCAACGCTAGTAGTAATTCTATTAGGGGCACCACTTGCGACTAGCAGTAAGCGTGGTGGAACAGCCTTAGGGATAGGGATTTCTCTCGGAATTGTGCTTTTCTATATCCTGATGCTTAGAGTTAGTGCAGCATTCGGAGAGATTGGGACACTATCACCACTTGTGGCTGCGTGGCTCCCAAATGTGGTATTCCTAGTGGTTGCGACAGTGCTATTAATCCGGGTGAGAACTTAGTGGTAGTTTTGACCAGAAATCCTAGTGAACTTCCCGGATCTTAACCCAACTCAATAGCCACCCAGGGAAACTGAGGCCGAAATGACTCAATGGGGACCACGCCCCATGCTGAGTAAGCGATTCTATAAGGCTCATGGCTTGGGAAATGACTACCTCGTCTTCGAGGAAGGGTCCGAATGGATCGCGACTCCTGATACAGTCGCTGAGATCTGCGATCGGAATCATGGAGTCGGGGCCGACGGTATAGTCGTACTGCTGGGGGAACGTCTAGAAGGCTTACCCCAACTTCGCATGTTCAATCCAGATGGCAGTGAGTTTGAACGCAGTGGTAATGGACTGCGGATTCTAGCTGCTTATCTCTATCGAGAAGATCGAGTGGGTGATACTCCATTCGAAGTTACTGTAGGAGGGGACCTCATCCGGATGACTGTCCACGACGTGCAGGATGGTACCTATGATATTTCAGTGGAAATGGGGCAAGCGAGAGTCGGTCCTGATTCAGTAGGCCTCAATACTTCCTCCCTTGATAGTTCCGGACGAATTCTCGGTCCAGATGGCTCTTACCTTAACGTGATCCCAGTCTCAATCGGCAATCCCCACTTGGTTGTATTTGTCCCTGAGGTGAGTAATACAATACTAGAGTCTCTTGGCCCGTTTCTCGCTACTCACTCCGGCCTATCAAATGGTGCAAATGTCCAGCTGGTAGGCCCCCTTGTAGGAAATAGGCTTGAGGCCGCTATCTGGGAGCGAGGTGTGGGTCCCACATCGGCATCGGGTACAAGCGCCTGTGCAGTTGCTGTGGCTGCAATCTGGAGTAAAAAGCTCGACCCAGGAGCTGTAATGATTGATACGATAGGAGGCTCTCTTGAGGTTCACGTAAATGCTGAACTTGAGGTGGTATTGCGCGGCCCTGTCACAGAGGTGTGCACAGGTACTCTTATCTAGGTGCACGCTAGCGTAACTTGTCACCCTGTATAGAGATGCTAGCTTTCTGGAAACATTTGACGGGCGATTTAAGGCGTATTGCGGCCCGCACAACGTATCAAGCGTGATTCGTTGGCGAACAAAGCTAAAAAGCCCACGCCCCATCGCACCTAGTAGCGACGGGGCTTTTTTGTCGAGGTGACCATGGTATCAATACCAAAATCAGAGCAGCGCACGAGGGCAAAGCGCACTGACCTCCTGCGGGAGCACCTCAACAAACGGATCCTAGTGATGGATGGGGCGATGGGAACGATGATCCAGCGTCACTCCCTTAACGAAGATGATTTTCGCGGTGACCTCTTCCCTGGACATACGTCACCGCTAATTGGGGCGAATGACATACTCTCTCTGACACAGCCGAGCTTGATCAAGGAAATCCATCAGGAATACCTATCGGCTGGGGCAGACTTGATTGAGACTAACACCTTCAATGCAAATCGAATCTCACTGGCTGACTACAACCTCCAAGGGAAAGCGAGAGAACTCAACCGGGAAGCAGCGCGTCTCGCTCGCGCCGCAGTCATAGATGCTGAACAAGATGATCCAGATCATCCTAGATGGGTCATTGGAGCCCTAGGTCCTACTAATCGGACCGCTTCAATATCCCCAGACGTTGGTGATCCCGGGGCCAGGAATATCACATTTGATGAACTAGAAGAAGCGTACGTCGAACAAGCATACGGACTGATAGAGGGCGGCTCTGACATACTGCTGATTGAAACTGCCTTCGACACGCTCAACGCTAAAGCAGCCTTATTCGCACTCTCTACCGTGCTTGCAGAGACAGGTCTAGATATCCCCGTAATGGTATCGGGAACGATAACTGACCGAAGCGGCCGGACACTCTCAGGCCAAACCCCCGAAGCGTTCTATAACTCAGTCGCACATGGTGTACAGCCTGGACGCGGTCGTCAGAACGGACTGTTTAGCATCGGCTTTAACTGCGCTCTAGGGATTGATGAACTACGGCCCCATATAGAAGAACTCGCTGCCGTAGCCCCACTCCCCATTAGCTGTTATCCCAATGCAGGCCTTCCCAATGAGTTTGGTGGTTATGACCAAACACCGGAACACATGGCTAGTGTAACAGCTGAGTTTGTTGACGCGGGCTTTTTGAACATCGTTGGTGGATGCTGTGGTACAACACCTGATCACATTCGAGCGATCGCCGACAAGGTTAAGGAGCAAAGGCCACGGAAATTTCCCGAGGTACAACGCAGAACTAATCTCTCAGGGCTAGAGCCAGTCTCAATTGGACCATCAGCACTATTCGTTAATGTGGGAGAGCGGACCAACGTCACAGGGTCTCGTCGCTTCGCTAGGCTCATCAAAGATGATGACTATGAAACCGCCCTCGAAGTTGCGCGGGATCAAGTTCAAGGCGGCGCTCAGATAATTGATGTCAACATGGACGAGGGACTCTTGGACTCGTTGGCTGCGATGCCACATTTCCTCAACCTCATGGCATCCGAACCCGAGATTGCAAGAATCCCGGTTATGGTGGACTCCTCTAATTGGGACGTGATCGAAGCAGGTCTCAAGACCCTTCAAGGTAAGGGGGTTGTGAACTCTATCTCCTTGAAAGACGGCGAGGATATATTTAGAGAACGTGCGCAGAAGGTACGTAAATTAGGGGCTGCCGCCGTTGTTATGGCATTCGATGAAGAGGGGCAAGCTGACACCCCAGAACGGCGCCTCGAGGTATGCCAGAGAGCATACAAGATTCTTGTAAATGAAGAGGGGTTCCCCCCCGAAGACATCATCTTCGACTGTAATGTTTTTGCGGTTGCAACGGGTATCGAAGAGCATGAACGCTACGCAATCTGGTTCATTGAAGCAGTCAGAAAAATCAAGGAAACTTGTCCACACGCACTCACGAGTGGTGGTATAAGCAACGTCTCATTTTCATTCCGTGGAAGCCCTGAGGTACGGGAAGCAATGCATACAGCATTCCTTTATCACGCAATCGATGCAGGACTCGATATGGGGATTGTTAATGCAGGTGCACTTCCGATCTACGACGAGATCGAGGAAAGCCTCCTGAACCCGGTAGAGGATGTGTTATTCGCACGCACGCCAGATGCCACAGACGTCTTAACTCAGATCGCTGGTGAACGAACTGGAACCTCGGAGCGCAGTCGCCAAGAAGATCTATCCTGGCGAGAACTCGATGTTGAGGAACGGCTCGTGCACGCGCTAGTCCAGGGTATTGATCAGTTTGTCGCAGAAGACGCAGAGGTGGCAAGACAAAAATTTTCCAGTGCCCTCAATGTGATCGAGGGACCGTTAATGGACGGTATGAACGTGGTAGGCGATCTCTTCGGAAGCGGACGTATGTTCCTTCCTCAAGTCGTGAAAAGTGCTCGCGTGATGAAGAAAGCAGTCGCTTACCTAGTCCCGTTCCTTGAAGAAGAGAAAGCTGGAAAAACCCAACAGCACAAGATCCTGCTCGCAACGGTCAAGGGTGATGTCCACGATATTGGAAAGAATATTGTTGGAGTTGTTCTTCAGTGTAATGGATTCGATGTGATCGACCTGGGCGTCATGGTGCCTGCTGAGGAAATCCTAGAAACTGCCCAGAAGGAGTCAGTTGATGTGATCGGGCTATCGGGCCTGATTACGCCGTCCCTAGAACACATGGTCCACATTGCTGGTGAGATGGAGCGCACTGGCTTTGAGACCCCTTTGCTCATCGGAGGAGCGACAACCTCTAAAGCTCATACAGCACTCAAGATTGACGGCCGTTATGATGGGCCAACTGTTCATGTGCTTGATGCGTCACGGGCAGTTGGAGTTGTTTCGAAACTCTTGGATAAAGAGGGCAAAGAGAGCTTCCTGAGCGAAGTGCAGACTGAATATCAGACCGAGCGCGAACGACGCTCCCAGAATCGTCCGCGAGCACGTCTGTTGTCTCTCGCGGAAACACGTGACAAGGCCGAGAGGCAAATCCTTGAGGCTTATCAGATAACCGAACCAGATGAACCAGGAATTCAGGTCACTGAAGTGCCCATTTCTGAACTCCGCAACTATATCGATTGGACTCCCTTCTTTCACGCGTGGGAGTTGTCCGGCAAGCACCCGAATATCCTGAATGATGCTACTGTGGGCGATCAGGCGAGAAGCCTCTTGTCTGATGCTGAAGACCTTTTGGACCGGATGGAAGTCGAAGGTAGAATCCGCACGAAGGCCACATTAGGAATCTTTCCAGCTAATGCTCGTGGGGATGACGTTGAGATCTACACGGATGACTCACGCACCCAGGTACGTGCAGTCATGCACGGCTTGAGACAGCAGTTCGCTAAAGATGGACGACCTAGTCAATGTCTAGCCGACTACGTAGCGACAGTAGACTCCAATCAGGCTGACTGGATCGGGGCATTCGTGGTTACGGCGGGGCTGGGTGTTAGCGAAGTCGTTCGCGAGCTAGAAGAAGATAATGATGATTACACGGCGATCCTTACCAAGGCAGTAGCTGATAGGCTAGCTGAGGCCCTAGCAGAACTGATGCACAAACGGGTACGCACGAATATCTGGGGATACGCTCGTAACGAGACATTCACGAACAAGGAGTTAATCCGCGAGGTGTATCTTGGTATTCGTCCGGCACCAGGTTATCCGGCCTGTCCCGATCATACTGAAAAAGGGACCATCTTTGAGCTCCTGGATGCTGAGGACTCCCTGGGCGTCCAACTCACTGAAAGCTATGCGATGACCCCTGCAGCTTCAGTGAGTGGCTGGTATTTAGCACACCCGTCAGCCAAGTATTTCGGTCTTGGCAGGATCGGACGAGACCAAGTAGAGGACTATGCTCGACGGAAGGACTGGTCAATCGAGGAAACAGAACGTTGGCTGGCCCCCAATCTAGGCTACGATCCGGACGAAGCACGATGAAATCGATGATCGAGGACGGCCTAGTCCATATCTTCGATGGTGCGATGGGATCGGTCCTTTACACTCAGGGTGTATTCGTCAACATCTGCTTTGATGAACTCAATCTTAGCAACCCCAAGATTGTTAGACGCATTCATCAAGAGTACGTCTCTGCTGGAGCAGAGATCCTAGAGACCAATACTTTCGGCGCGAACCCTGTAAAGCTTTCCTCTCACAGCCTTGGAGATCAGACCGAAGAAATCAACGAGAAGGCAGCTCATTTGGCACGTGACGCAAGTGCGGGACGAGCAGTAGTGGTTGGCGCAATCGGTCCTCTTGGAATTCGTATTGAACCATGGGGACCAACTGCACGTGCCGAGGCCACAGCTTTTTTCGAACGTCAGGTCAACGGACTACTCGCCGGAGGTGTTGATGGTTTTATCCTAGAAACCTTCGCTGATCTGAATGAGATCGATTGCGCATTCACAGCGATCCGGAAGTTGAGCGATTTAGCAGTTATTGCCCAAATGACACTAGGGCAAAATGGGAAAACGATATACGGCCATACAGCTTCGCAAATCGCTCAAGAACTCACGAGTATTGGTGTGGATGTCATAGGGTTGAATTGCTCAGTGGGACCCGCGGTCATGCTGGACGCAATAGAGGATATGGCTGATACAACATCTCTGCCTCTTTCGGCTCAACCCAACGCCGGCCTTCCACGGACCGTGCGAGACCGAAAGATCTACATGGCAACTCCTGAGTACATGGCACAATATGCCCGTCGCATGGTCGATGCCGGAGTTCGGTTCGTCGGCGGATGCTGTGGGACAACACCTGACCATATAAGACACATAAGAGACTCGGTGAGGTCAGATCAGCCTAAACCCGTCATGGTCAGGGTTAAGAACGTCGACCAAGAGGGCTTGGCGACCCTAGATCCTGTGCCGTTAGAGGCGTGCTCAGCATGGGGACAGAAGCTCTCTCGAGGAGAACCTGTTGTGTCGGTAGAGGTCTTACCTCCTCGCGGTTGGGATCGAAATGCGATAGTTGAACCTGCCCGTGAACTCAAAGAAGCTGGTGTTGATTCTCTGGCTATCGTTGATGGTCCTCGCTCCCGAAGCCGGATGGGAGCGCTCTCTGCAGCAGTAATCGTCGAACAGGAAGTCGGGATCGAAGCGATGGTGCACTACACGTGCCGTGACCGCAACATGCTTGGGATGATCTCTGACCTGCTGGGAGCCGCCGCTGTTGGAATCCGCAATCTACTCGTCGTGAGTGGTGACCCATCAGTTCATGGACCATATCCAGATATGACGGAAGTATTTGACATTGATTCAATTGGGCTTACCAACGTGGTAAGAGGGCTTAACCAGGGCATCGACCCAGCTGGAAACTCAATAGGAGACCCAACGAAATTCGTCCAAGGGGTAGTGGCCAATCCTAGTGCCTTAGATCTGGAACGTGAGGTCACTAGGTTCCGTTATAAGGTGGAAGCCGGTGCAAGTTTTGTGGTGACCCAACCCATCTTCAATCCTGAAAGCTTGGAGAAATTCCTCGACAAAATTCACCAATGGGAGATCCCAGTGGTCGCAGGGATTTGGCCATTTTTAAATCAGAGAAATGCAGAATTTCTTGCAAATGAGGTGCCCGGAGCTACAGTGCCCGAAAAAATTGTGGATCGGATGCGGAAAGCTCAGATCTCTGGTGACGAAGAGGCATTGAATGAGGGCGTAGAGATTGCCGCAGAGATGATTGATGCCATCCGCCCACTGGTGCAGGGACTACATCTTAGCGCACCCAGTCGTCGGGCGGACGTGGCACTGAGAGTCCTACACGAAGCTGGGGTTAGCACAAATACCTAACTCTTCTCTTTTTGGAGTATAGTTAGGTGCAACCGCTAAACTAGTTCGAGAATTCGACGCAAACGCCGGGCTGCTCCTCTGTTACCCAGGTTACTCACATACACCTTCTCTGCACCAATACGACGAAGTTCTCTGATCGATTCCGCACAAATCTCCTCAGGCGAAGCCCCCGCTTGAAAATCACGAGTCAATTCCTCCACTGGAACGTGAAAGAAGTTATTTAACTCCTCTAGAGTGGAGGGATTCGCACTGCGGTAGAAGAAAACACCAAAAACAATAGGCACGAGAGTTGTGTCTATAATATTCAGAAAGCGCTCAACCTCAGGCAGCGAGTGATGTGAGACTATCTGTGTCAAAGCAAAATCAGAGTGGGCATCAGCCGCGTGGAGGAAACCCGCTTGCTCTATAGCGTCCCGATGTGGATTTACCCAGCCTCCAAGGATAAGCTCAGGTAGACTCGTACTTATGAGTTCCCGCAAATCTCTCCCGTGCGGTACACAGCGCTTAGGTCCTACAGACTGATCTCCACCAAGCACAGTTAGTGCATCGAATCCACCTGAGATCGCGCGCGAGGCAAACATGAGACAGTACTCTAGCGAGTGTTTCGCTGTAAGGATCGGGATAATGCGACGAAGATCGGCCTCGTCACCTAAGTTCGCTGCCACATGCGCGAGGCTCTCTTCCTCTGCTTCACCTACCGCATTATCAGTCAAGAATACGAAAAGTTCTTCAGAAGTGAGACGACTTAGCGAGTGATGGAGATCAATCCAGGCCTCCATGCTTTTCCTGGCCTGGAGGTTAGAGCGAGGGGGACGAAGTTCCACAGCAACCATCGGTCCAGGCTCTAACAGCTTTTCAAGTAAGAGAGCTTGGCGGTCTGGGGCTGACTCTGTCATTTGGATACCCCCACCAATTCCTCAATTTCCGATGCACTTGTCGGCAACCCGCCACTGAGGATCTCGCAACCATCTTCGGTAACCAGCACATCATCCTCAATCCTTATGGCTATTCCTGATAAGTGTTCAGCTATGTCTTTGGTTATCTCAGGACGAAAATAGAGACCTGGCTCAATAGTAAATACCATACCAGGCTCAAGCACGCGCGCATTTCCAGAGCTCGAATAGTCTCCAGGATCATGGACATCAAGACCTAACCAATGGGATGTTTGATGTGGGTAGTAGGGCAGGTATGCCTTTTTCTCAAGTAACCTGTCAATCGATCCTCTTAGCACTCTCAAGTCTATTAACCCCTCCACAATCACCCTAGTAACAGCATCGTGCAGCGCAGTAATAGGCTTACCTGGTCTTACCCCACGAATAGCGGACTCAAGCGAAGCTAGAACTACCTCATATACATCTCTCTGGGCGGCTGTAAAACGCCCACTGACTGGATACGTACGGGTCACGTCCCCGTTGTAGAATCCAACTTCAGCTCCAGCATCAATGAGTACCAGATCGTCTTGACCGAGAATCTTGTCGTTGGCTGTATAGTGTAGAATACATCCATTGTTTCCGGATCCGACGATTGTTGGAAATGCCACTGTACTCTTAGCAGAACTTCGAAACGCCTGCTCAACCGTGGCCTCAATAGTCCATTCACCAACACCCGGAGAGATGATGGCAGCACCTGCCCGGTGTCCTGCGACGGTTACCTGAGCCGCCATCCTAAGACACTCGATTTCGCAGTCTTCTTTCTTTACGCGTAGCTCGTCAAGAATTCCTCCAGGGTCCACTACACCTCTCGGCCCAGACCCGCTTCGAGCACCTTTTAAGCGAGCATCTTCGAGAGCCTGCTTCACATAAGACTCGAGTCCATCGTTCACGCGAGCACGGTAATGGATACAGTCCGCTCGCTCGAGTAGACCAGGAAGTAAATCAGGTAACTCACTCATCATGTAACATTCATCGGCCCCAAACCGATCTTTGGCTATTTCTGCTCCAATCATCGGGCCAGTCCAAAGTTCGTTGCTCTTATTGGGATCAGCCACAAAGAGCACAAAGTGAGGATCTTTATTACCACGAATTAGTGCTAACGCACCCGGTTCAGTGATTCCGGTCGAGTAATAAAGCTCGTTGTCGGGACGATACCGGTGTTGTGTGTCCCGTGACCGGTAAAGTGTAGGTGCAGACGGCAGTAACATGACACCGCCGTTCAGTAGAGATCGGATCGACTCTCGACGCTGTCTGAACACCTCTGGGGCAACATCAGCCGGAAAATCTGATAGAGTCATTCGGGCAAGCTAGCTTTGGTTGAGTTAGCAGGGCACCCCACGATAGGTTCACAAACGGCCCAAAGAGAGTAACATATGGGTTACATAGGTACCGCTTTAGACCTCGTGATTTCGAATACTAATAGGAAAAGAGGCAGGCGCATCGTGCTCCGAACACCTAGTGTTCTATCGGTCATTTTCACTTCGACACTCGTATTTACGGCTCCAGCCTGGGCACAAGATCCCGATTCAACAGTCACTATAGATCCAGTACTAGTCAGAGTTCTAAGAAGTAGCGTGGGAACTGGAACCCCACATTCTGTCTCGGTTGTCACTGGCTCTGAGTTGACTCGGGGGACTGCTGGTGCCTTCCTAGAGGACGCACTTCGGGCAATGCCTGGGGTGCAGATCCACAATCGTTTCAACCTAGCGATGGGTGAGCGCCTTTCAGTCCGAGGTTTTGGCTCGAGAGCACAGTTTGGGGTGCGGGGCGTGCGCGTACTGGTTGATGGAATTCCCGCGACACTCCCTGATGGCCAGGCCACACTCGATCACCTGGACCTTGCGGGTCTGGGTCGGATCGAAGCGTTAAGGGGACCGTCCTCCTCACTCTACGGCAACGCTGCCGGCGGTGTACTGCACTTCCGCTCCCTAGACCCAGCCACCGAGCCCGCGCTGCTTTCATTTCGGAGCACGTCTGGTTCTCACGGGTTACTCACCCTACAGGGCGTTGTCTCAGGCCAGTCTGGTAACACTGGCTACCGTGTCGGCGTTTCACGGCTGAGTTATGACGGGTTCCGGAGAGATCCCATCGCTGATGATGGTAGCATTTATGCTGGCGGCAAACGATCAGTTGTGAATGCATCACTGACCCTACCAGCTGGTGCTGGCCGGTTGAGGATTGTAGCTAATGGCGTCCTTCTGGATGCAAAAAACCCTGGATCTCTCTCTCAGTCGCTACTCGATGAGGGGAATCGCCAGGCATACCGTTTCAATGTCATCAGTCGCACTAGCAAGGATGTAAAGCAAGGCCAAGCTGGAGCAACTTGGACAGGACCACTCGGTGGGGGTGAGGCGGAAATTTCCTCATGGGTGATCAAACGAGAACTTGATAATCCGATTCCAGGCAAGGTCGTCGATCTCGACCGAAAAGCAGGTGGAATGCGCGCGCTGTTTCAAGACCAAACCGAAATCTCAAGTGGCAGATTTGGGATCGGGGCGGGATTCGAGCTTGAACTTCAAAGCGATGAGCGGTTTAACTGGAAGAATAGCAAAGGTGAAAGAGGCAATCTTCTTCTCGAGCAGTTGGAACGCGTTCGCGGTACCGGTCTTTTCATGCAGGGGAGACTCGATCTCGATGCAGGGCCCTCATTGTTGGCAGGACTCCGCTACGATCGACTCCGGTTTTCTGCTACGGACCGCTTCATAAGCGCTGAAAACCCAGATGACTCCGGAGAACGAGTCATGGATGCTCTGAGCCCATCAGCTGGCTTGCTGATCAATGCTGGAACTGACGTGGAAGTATTCGCCTCAGTAGCGGGATCGTTTGAAACACCCACGACGACAGAAATAGTAAACCGCCCAAGTGGTGCGGGGGGATTCAACCCTGACCTAGAGCCTCAAAAAGGATTCACACTCGAAGGCGGAATCAGAGGCGGACTTGGGGATCAAGGGACATTCGAGTTTGCACTATTCCAAACAAAACTCACGGGCGAACTCGTTCCATTTGAAGTACCGACAAATCCCGGACTTACCTACTACCAGAATGCGGGACAGTCGCTTTATCGAGGATGGGAAGCTTCACTAGATACGCGTCTCGGTGAGAATACTTCTACACGAATCGCATACACTCGTGTCGATGGCAGCTTCAAGGAGTTTATCACTGATGATGCTGACTATTCTGGCAACAAGATCCCCGGACTAGCTCCACATCGGGTTGATGGGCTGTTTCAGGTGGACCTAGATGAATTTTATGTGGCCCTTAGGGGTCTCTTCCAGGCTGATATACCCGTAGACAACGGCGGCCAGTTCACTTCGGAGTCATTCTTCGTGGCAGATGCCCGACTCGGAGTCGAAAATCTGGTTTTGGGTAGCCTGGAGGCTTCACCATTTGTGGCGGTCCAGAACGTGTTCGATGCGTGGTACAATAGCTCAGTGATTGTTAACGCATTCGGGAAAAGATTCTATGAACCGGGACCTGGGCGCACTTTCTTGCTCGGACTTGGAATTACCTGGGGTAATTGACCTAAAAACAGGCCAAATCAACTTGGAAGAAATGTAAGCAATGAAGTCACCGTGCCCGCAGGGGAATGTTTTAAAACTTCTTCCCGGCAGGTCTTTGATTTTGATGTTTTTCATGGTTCTGGCTGGCGTTTCACCGCAGCTGAGTTCGGCTCAAGATGGTCTACGCATTGGTTTGACCGTGGGTGGAGCAAGCAAGTTCGGCGTGGTACTAGAGAGCTTCCTCAACGGCAACCAAAGTTTGGAACTAACGGTTGGAACATGGTCCTTCAAAGAGATCAGCACTTCTTTGGTGATTAAGCGATACTTCCGATCGAATGACCTAGACAGTGGCTGGTACAAACCTATACACCCTTTTATAGGTGCAGGCCTTTGGGTGGTTGGAGCTAAACCTCCAGCAGAACGCCTAGGGCTCGCCCTCAGTGCAATCGTTCCAATCGGCATCGATTGGAGCTTTCCTTTTGATGCAGACCCGTCATGCAATAACCGGTCTTGTCCAGTGGGACATCATGCCCTCGGAATAAGCGTAAACGTAAACCGGGCCTTACTTGTTCGCCGCAGTAATCCAGAGGATCAACTTCCACTAAATGGTCGACTGGTGCCCCTGCCCGGAGCCTATTATCGCTTTATGGTGAGACACTGATTAAGCAATTACACTCGATGTGAATTTACCATTCGTCAGGTTCGTCCCACGTCTGGGACCAAAACTTCTGCTCCTCGTCATCGATTTGCTCGATATTGAGGGGAGAATCCTCATCCGTAGTAAGCGCACCCGTCGCGAGAATTTCTTCTATCGCCGCATCATCAACACTTGGCCTGTTCTTCTCAACCCGATCGCGTAACTGCATTCTCAAGCTAACCCCAGCGGTAACTACGAGGACGGTCAGCCCAGCCCAGAATATTAGCCAGAATAGTGTTAACATTAGAGTTCCTAGTAACAGCCCAAGTCTAATCTAATGGCTTCATTCCTACGTATTTGAGCCCACTGCCTGTATTAAAGAGGACGACCTCCTCTTCCTGATTTATCATACCTTTCTCCAAGAGGATAGGGAGCGCGGCAGCTGTCGCACCACCCTCCGGAGCAGCAAAAATTCCTGTGTCGATGCCAAGCTTATCTACCCACTCAGCCATTGAATGGTCAGGGACGGCCACAGCTCCACCCCCAGACTCCCGTAAGGCTCGGAGAATGAGGAAGTCACCTACTGCTCCTGGAACCCGGAGCCCTGATGCGTACGTAGAAGCTCCACTCCACATTTCAGCTGCGTCATGGCCAGCTTCCCAAGCACGCACCATCGGAGCGCAACCGGCAGCCTGAACAGTGAACATCTTCGGCCGCTCGCTGCCAATCCATCCAAGTTGTTCCATTTCGTCGAAAGCCTTCCACATCCCAATCAAACCGGTGCCTCCTCCCGTGGGATAGACAATCGCATCGGGTAACCTCCATCCTAATTGCTCACAGAGTTCATACCCCATGGTTTTCTTGCCCTCGACTCTGTAGGGCTCCTTCAGCGTGGAAAGATCAAACCATCCATTCTCCTCTACACCCTGTCGTACGACGAGACCGCAGTCACTGATGAGGCCATCCAAGAGCTGAAGATCTGCGCCCAAAGCAGAAATTTCTTCAAGGATGGCTGCTGGTGTATCGGTTGGGACTACAACGTGTGCCCGAAGCCCAGCAGCTGCGGCGTAAGCAGCGGCTGCACTAGCCGCGTTTCCAGCGGATGGTATCGCAACTTCCTCTGCTCCTAATTCGAGTGCGCGTGATACCGCAAGACAGAGACCTCGGTCTTTGAAGCTACCCGTTGGATTTTGGCCCTCGTCTTTCACCCAAATACGTTGAATGCCCATCCGATCCGCAGTTCGGTGTGCATCGATAATTGGGGTCCACCCTTCCCCGAGACGGATCTGAGACCTCCTGTTTCGAACTGGCAGAACTTCCTGATAGCGCCAGAGATCTGCGCTACGACACGCCACGGACTCTTTCGTAAAGTTTGGACTGATAAGATCCAGATCATATCGAGCAAAAAGCGGTTTGCCAGCTTCAGAAAGTCCAATAAGCTGCTCGCTTTCAACTTCTTCCCCGGTTCCGGTGCATTCCAGGTGCGTTGCTCCATACAGGCGGTCTTGGTCAGTCATGGGGGCGTGCTTTCCTCATTTTAGAAATTGATACGGTAACGAAACGGTGACGCGAACTACGGAAGGGATCACTTACTCTGGACAGAGGACATCTTATTGCTTTACTCGATCCACCAACCGCTCAAGCAGCTAACCCGGCAATAGGAAATTTCTATTCGTACCGAAGTGCATCAATAGGGTCGAGTATCGCCGCCCTACGAGCAGGCCAGATGCCAAAGAAAAGTCCTATGAAGGCACTGATAGCCAGCGACAGAGCAACAATCTGTGGAGACACCACTGTGTCCAAACCAGCAATACGCGTTGTCATTTCTGCGGCTCCGTAACCCATTCCAACTCCCAAGAGCCCTCCCAACACGCAGAGCGTCGAGGCCTCTACAACAAACTGTGTCATGATCGCCCCACGGGTAGCTCCAAGGGCCTTACGAACCCCTATCTCACGGGTTCGCTCGGTTACAGATACAAGCATGATATTCATGATACCGATGCCACCGACAAGAAGACTGATTCCTGCGATCCCAGCCAATAATAAGGTGAAAGTCTGAGCTGTCGAGTTGAAGGTTTCCAGTAGATCCGTGGAGTTGCGTATGCTGAAGTCTGCATCCTCACCTGGTAGGATACGATGCTCTCTCCGCATAATACGGTCGATCTCCGCAATCGCCTGATTCATTTCCTCGGGCGTTTCTGTGGCAGCGTAAATCGAGCCAAGCCTATCGCGGCCACCCATCACACGATACTGGGCAGTCGACTGAGGAATAAAGATTTGGTCATCCGGGCGAAGCCACATCGCATCACCCTTCTCTGCAAGCACACCAATTACCTCAAACGGGATACCACGTACCTGGATGGTCTTTCCGACGAGGAGCTCCGCTGCGATCGAGTACTGGGAAGAATCCGCAGGAATCTCACCAAGCTGCTCTGGAATCGTATAACCGAGTACCGCTACTCGCCTACGTCCGTTGACTTCCCCTTCGGTGAAATAGCGGCCTGCGATTAATCCATGATCATACATATCGAAATAATCAGGCCAAACACCCATGACCTGATTGTTCGAATTCCAGCGGAGGTATGTAATCTGCATCCGTGACTGAAGCTCAGGAGAGATCTTGAGGAACCCACGGGTCTCATTCCTCAGCGCTTCAGCATCCTCAATCGACATCTGAGTATCGCCTCGAGACACTCCATGACTGAATTCCTGACCGGGCCGTATGGTAAGCACCGAGGTACCCATGTTGTTGATTTGTTGCTCAACCCGTACTTGGGCACCCTCTCCTAATGAGACCATCGTAATCACTGCTCCGACACCGATTACGATACCAAGTGTCGTCAACACAGAACGCAGGGCGTTTGTGCTGATAGCGCTCATCGCCACCCTAATGATTTCAAAGATCAGCATCAGGCTTTCTCCTACCTACGGGGTCCGGGGTCGGAAGCCGCCACTTCGTCCCATCCCCCCACCGAAGAGATTTCCGCCCATTCGACTCATCATTCGGGCTTGGTATTCCTGCTGTTGGGCCATGAGTTGAGCAGCTCCCACGACAACGAGCACATCCCCTTCTTGGACTCCGGTCACCACCTGAGTGTGATCCCAATCGTTGAGGCCCATTTGGACAAGTCTTGGCTCTGGCACGCTGTCCACACTCATCACGAAGACGACTGCAGGTCGCGTATCACGTGTGGAGGCACCTGGACTGTCTCCACCACCGGACCGTTGGCCGGCCCCGGATCGACCACGTCCACCTCGGCCGCCACCCAGGTCCTGCATCGCAGCACGCATCTCATCCTGACTAATTTCTCCACTCTCTACTTGCGCACGAAGCTCCTGAAGCCGAGCCATAACGTCGCCTTGATCATCCCGACCATCTTCCGAGGGGCTATCACCATTACCCTCCTCTACAGCACCTTCAGATTGAAGCCCGCCGCCCTGCCTTCCGCCCCTCTCACGTCCACCAGCAAATCCCTGTCCGCCTCGGCTACCACCACGGCTGCTTCCCCGCATGAACTGCATCAAATCCATCTCATCTATGTTGAGACCTAATGCCATCGCGGCCGGACCGACGTCAGAGGTTTGTACAATTGCATTATTTGGAACCAACACCACATCCAATGCCTCGTCTATCAGTACCTCAACCTCTGCATTCATCCCCGGCTTCAAGAGCCCCGAACTATTGTCCAAGCTCACAATCACCGGAAACATCGTCACATTCTGAACCACTGTTGCCTGAGGCTCTATCTTGTCAACCATGCCCCGGAACGACTGATCCGGGAATGCTTCAACGCTCACAATAGCCTCCAAGCCAGAGGCTAACTGTCCCATATCAGTCTCATCCACCAATGTCCTGACCTGCATTTCTGCAAGGTTTGCCATCATGAACAGGGCCGTGCCACCCGACACGTTTTGTGACGCTGATTGGATAACTACACCCTCTTCGACGCTTTTTTGGATGATGGTCCCGGCAGCTGGCGCTCGGATACGAACGTCGTTCAGTTGAAGTATAGCGAGGTCGTGGTTGGTCTCAGCCTTCACAAGACTTGCCTGCGAGTTCGCAAACTCAAGGCGAGAACTCTCATGCTCCTGTGGAGTGATTACCGCGGCCTCTAGAAGTTGATCTGACCGCTCAAGTTGGGCTTCAGAAATCTCGAGTCTCGCCTGAGCAACAGCTAGGTCAGCTTCAGTCTGGTTGAATCTGTTTTGAACGTCTCGTGGATCGATGTCGGCTAGGAGCGAGCCCGGCCCAACCTGATCCCCGACATCCGCATGAAGACGCAAGATTTCGCCCGAAGCTTTCGATTTGACTTCGACCGTACGAATCGGCTCAACGGTACCGGTAGCTTCCGCGCGGATGGACAAGTTACCGCGAGTTACTTCTACGGTTGTGAGCGACGATACTTCATCTACTGACTCGTCATTGCTACATGCTGCGGTAACAACGGCAATCACGCCGGTCAAAGCCAGCGTTAGGGTTCTCCTTGTCATACCATCGTCTCCACTGGGTCATTCAAGAAATCTTTCTCAATCATTCCATCATTGAGGTGCACCTGCCGTTTCGCATATTCTGCAATGTCTCGCTCATGAGTCACCAAGACAATCGTTTGTCCTTGTCCATTAAGCTCGCTGAGTTGGCGCATGATATCCCCACTTGTAACAGAGTCCAAGTTACCCGTTGGTTCATCAGCCAATAGAATCGCGGGATCATTTACAAGTGCTCGTGCCATAGCTACTCGCTGGCGTTGACCCCCAGACATCTCGGGTGGACGATGACCCATTCTGTCAGCCAATCCAACTAATTCCAGTTTCTCAGCAGCGAGGCGGCGGCGATCTTTGCCCCCAACTCCAGCATAGATTAATGGCAACTCGACGTTATGCAGAGCCGTCGCTCGCGGAAGTAGGTTGAACGTTTGAAATACAAACCCAATCTCTTTATTTCTCACACGAGCTAATTGGTCCTCAGACAGCTCACTCACAGGCTGACCATTGAGCCAATATTCTCCAGCGGTAGGCGTATCAAGACAGCCAATCATGTTCATGAGTGTAGATTTTCCACTCCCGGAAGGACCCATGACCGCTACGAACTCTGCTGCCCTGATTTCGAGGTCCACACTGCGAACAGCATGCACAGTTTCTGCGCCAAGCACGTAGTCTTTGACTAAGCCCTCTGTGCGGATCATTACCTCACTCACAATCCTCTCCCTAGAATCGCTTCAAGCTCTGCCCGGGCTATCACGTAGTCATAACGCGATGTGATGACCGTAGCGTCTGCTTGGCTGGCTGCCGATTGGCTTATTAACACATCTAGGATCGTCGCGACTCCAACTGCGTATCTTTCCCGAACAACCCTAAGGTCCTCAGCTGCAACGCGCGCGGCTTCTTCTGCAATTTCAATGGCACGCTCAGCAGTACGGAGGCTATACAAGGCATTATCGGCTTGCTGACGTGCAGCAAGCCGAGCGTCATCCTCTTGCAGGCGGGAGACCCGGTAACTGAACTGCGCACGATCAACCGATGACTGTCGCTGGAAATTATTAAAAATCGGATAGGACATCGAAAATCCAAGACTCCAACTTGTCTTACCACCTGTGAAAGACCGATCCTGATTATTCCAGTTGTAGCCAGTGTTCATCGAGATAGTAGGCAAGAAACTAGCTTTTGCTGCTCGGACGTTGGCCGATGCCACATTAGCTGCTTGGGTCGCAGCAATAACCGTCGGCGATCCAGATTCTGCTAACTGCATGATCTCAATTTCAGCCAATGGCAACATGGTTGGCTCTAAGCTCGAAGGACGGAGCGGTACCACAGCTGCAGATGCCCCTATTTGCCTACCCAATGCAAACTCTGCAGCACGAAGTGTAGTCTCTCCCTGCAACACTCCTTGCTCAGCGTTTACAAGATCCAGTCGTGCACGCAGGGAATCTGAGATGGTTGCTCGGCCAACCTGCGAACGAGCACGCACGATTTCTAGATTCTGCTGTGCCTGCTCTACTCTCTGCCGCGCAACCTCAAGAAGATCCGTTTGCCTAAGAGCATTGAAGAAAAAATTCTTTGTCTGCAGTGTCACATTAAAACGTTGGTTCTCTCTTCGTGCTATCGCAGCCTGCATGTCTGCATCTGTGCGATTCATCTCCACAAAGCGAGTCCCACCCTGAAAAATGGTCACTCGGCTCGACACGCCTGCGCCATATGAGTCCGAACTTCCACCCACGATCTGGCCCGTGTTGGGATCAAGAACATTTGCACTTCTCAGGGATCCACTCGTACTGGCACTTAGGCTAGGTAGGAAAGATGCCCACGCGGATCGTCTTGCAAGCTCAGCATTATCTACAGCTTGATCCTGTTGGAGCATCTGTGGGCTACGAACTAGAGCAAGGTCAATCGCCTCATCAAGGCTCACTGCCTGCTGCCCCCGAATGGACACTGGCCAAAGAATAATGATACCCGCCGTCAGACAGGAAGCAGTCCGGACTAGCGCCCGGTATGTATTTTTCATCGGTCTAGTCCCGGTTGCTCCTCTTATCACCCCTGGTCCGACTTTCGTCGAACTCTTGCAGAAGCGCCCTGTAGTCAGAGGCCTGCTCGTCGGTGAATACTTCGAGGATCGCTTCCCGCGTCTGTTGGATCAGCGCTTGGTACCGGGGAACATATGTGGTACGGAACTCTTCGTGCAGCGATCTCATATGCTGCAGTTGGTCCTCCAATATGGAATCGATCAGTAACGATTGATCTTCAGTGAGCCCAACTTGCTCATACATGGGCGTACGCCGATTACGCTCTGACATACCATCTCGATCAGCCTCACGCACCATGCCTTCTTCAACCGGCATCGCCGCTAAATCACTATTGACGTTGATCACGCATCGGGTACGACCATCTCCTACTTCACAGACACTTACTAGCCCAAGCATGACACCTGTGCCAAGAACCACTGCAAGTATCACTGCAGTCATGAGTTTTGTTCGAGATCCAGATTCCATTTAGAAAACCTCCGATGCAAAGGCCACTGGATCGCTGGTCTCTGAAGGAGCGAGTGCCGAAGGAATTGTCTGCCCTTCAACACCACTCACCAGTAGTTCCTCGATCCCAACCGGCCTAACAGGAACAACTGACTGGTCTCTCATAAGGAGTAGTCCAGCCAGAATGGCAGCCAGGAGAGCTACCGGGACAACTGTCCTAGCCCAGGAAGTCATCACATCACCTACGGTCAACTCGTGGATTAACCGCCGCCGAGCTAACTCGCCCGCTGCATTTTCTAGGATCCATTGGCGAAAACGATACCAGTAACTTGGATCCTGATGCTCTGGATCAAAGTGAGCGAGTGCCTCGGCTAACTCTAGGTCAGGCCCGAAGTCATCATTCGAGTCTAAGTCGTGCGTCATCCTGGTAATCATTGAACCTTCCTAATCAAATCTGACCCATCGGGTATCTCTGCTAGGGCCTGCTTCAAGGCTTTTCTCGCAAAGTGCAGGTGCGACCGTACTGTCCCAGATGGAATCCCCAATCTCTCGGCTATCTCTCGATGTTTCCATCCTTCTAGGTCATGCAGCAGCACCACCTCTTGTTGAATCTCCGGTAGTTCAGCTATTGCCTGTTGAAGAGTTTCTCTCAGTTCCGAGGTCTCTGCAATTTTATCTGGTGTGGGAATCCGAGACCGTGTCCCCTGTGGCACATCACTAGTCTGTCTTAAAGATTCTCGACGAATCAAGTTCCGCGAACGGTTCCTTACTATCGTCATGAACCAGCCTGCGAACCTTTCCGGATCCCGACATTCATCAAGCTGATCCAACGCCACCAAGAATGACTCTTGAGCAGCATCTTCAGCATCCTCATGGCGTCCGGTCACAGAAAGTGCCAAAGCATAGGCAGATTTCTGGTACCTCTCTATGAGCATGCTCAAAGCAAGTTCTTCCCCCTTACGAGCTCGTAAAACCAGCTCGCTATCATCTGGGTGATCAGTTGCTCTTAAAGACACGGAAGCACAACCCCGTGTTGAGGTTGGTTCATGATCCTATGCGAGTTGATAGTGGAAGTTCAGTATTGAGAAATGCTGGCAACACCGTCTGTTACAATCTAATAGATACCTGACTGAGAAGTTCCGTTAAGCTCACTGAATTGAATAATCCTCTGCTTCAGAAAGACAACATCCAATTTGAACCCTCAATTACGGCCTCGGTTACCTATATCTGAAAAGAAATCTCTAGACTGATCCGTCCGGGGTGGCTTGCTCTGTTTATAAGCTGACTGAAGCTGGTCCAGGTTTAGCTCAGAAAGTACGCGACCTGAAATCAACGTCTCTCGGTCTGGCGCACCGGCATCCTCAGGGGACATCCAGAACCCTAGCATCAATAGGGCGGCAGTGTGTGTTTGAGAGCGACCAATTACGCGAACAGTCCATTCCTTGTCATCTACCTGAAGAGTGACTTCTTCGAGATCAGGCTCCAAGCGAGAAGCACCGGTCCCTCCCTTCATCTCTTGAGCCTTCTTATGGGTCGTACTCCCCTTTCGCTTATTTCGACCCTTCCGCCGATTGCGGTGACGCTTCTTAGTACGATGCGAACGCTTACTGGCGGGCTCAGTCGAAGTGTTAGCACTAGGCAAGGGGTCATTGGAGGAATCAGTGGGCGGAGTATCCTGTTTCTCCGAAAAACCGTCCTTACTATCAGGCATTAATCCACAATGACTTAGCTGATAATCTCAAGAGGGTCGTCTGCGCCTCTGCCTGACACTCTTCGAAGGGTACGATCCCCATAGAACATTCGAATGTACTTAGCCTGAGTTTGGGTAACCTTACGAACAACCCACACTAAGTGTACATAATTGGGCTCACGCGGCTCAGTCCGAAGCCTAAGGCCCACCTCCCAAGGCAATCGGTCAGCCTTACGATTATTACAGGACGAACAGCTGGTTACAACATTCTCCCAACTATTGTCCCCGCCTCGGGACAGCGGTTTAATGTGGTCTCGGGTCAGAAATTGTCTGCCCTTGAGGTCAGACTTTCGTCTTCCACAGTACTGACATGAATATCCATCACGGGCAAAGAGAAAAGTATTCGTGACTTGCCTTTTAAATCTCTGTGGCACATAGACATAGCGGATGAGACGGATCACTGTAGGACAAGGGATCACCCGCCGTTCAGAACGGAAATCCCTACCTGAGTCCTTCTCAAGGATTTCAGCTTTACCATCCAGGACTAATCGCACAGCTCTTCGGGCTGGCACAATGGTCAGTGGCTCGAAAGACGCATTTAAGGCTAAGCAGCTCACCACATCTCCAGATATCGGTACCGATTAGCTCAAGAAGCTGAGCAGTTCGAAGGTACGCCGCGATTACCTGCCACTGCAATATTACAGATCAGCCCATCGGATGTGGGGCTCGATAAGCCTCGGAATTCCAGGGTTAGCACATTGCTGAACCTTCCAGAGAACCGTCTAAAGTAAGGCGACAGGGTCTCGGTCCACAGCCAACCGAACATCTCCACCAGGGACCTTGAATCCATCGATCAAAGCGCGCACGACTCTTCCGATTGCACCGGGTGAGGTGCTGCGTAAAAAGAAATGCCAACGCCACCGGCCGTGGAGTCGTTCAATCGGTGCCGGTGCCGGTCCAACCAATTCAACACCTCTAGATTCTTCTGCATTTTTCCGTCGAAGCCACCGACGTACCCATTCGGCTCCAGCTTCTGCGCTCTTAGCAGCCGCCCTTTGATCCGGACTACTGAGTATCACGTTGACCATTCTCAAATGCGGTGGATACCGCGGTCTCTCACGCGCCGATGACTCTCGTTCGGCAAAAGCTCTAAAGTCATGAGCGACTGCAGCCTGAATTGCGTAGTGATCCGGAAGTGAAGTCTGAATCAGAACCTCACCCCCTAGCTTACCCCTCCCTGCCCTCCCAGCCACCTGACTAAGAAGTTGGAAGGTCCGCTCACTAGCTCGGAAATCCGGTAAGTGGATCCCAACATCTGCGTTCACTACACCTACTAAAGTTACACGCGGAAAATCGAGACCCTTTGCGATCATCTGAGTGCCAAGCAAGATATCAACATCTCCCTTAGCCACCCGGTCGAGTATCCGTTGATGGGCCCACTTTCCAGAAGTCGTGTCTACATCCATCCGTGCAATTCTGGCAGATGGGAACGTCTCAACAGTGACCCGTTCGACTTGCTCAGTACCCAACCCGCGATAGGAAAGGTCTACAGACCCACATCGGGGGCACCGGTCGGGGGCTGGGGCGTCATAGCGACAGTGATGACAAACCATTCGTCGCGCAGCTCGGTGATACGTCAGTGAGATTGAGCAGTTCAGACATTGTTCAACCTCACCACATTCCCTGCACTGAATGAACGAAGAGTAGCCACGACGATTTAGTAGCAAGATCACTTGCTCTGCTCGTTCTAGTCGTGCATCTACTGCGGAGACCAATTCCGAGGAAAGCACTCCACTACCACGTTCATTGATACGAGACACGTCATCGGATCCTCTTTTTTTGACCCGCAGGTCAACCACTCGTACCTCTGGAAGTCTTGCTCCACCCACACGTTTCATGAGTTGCAGGTGTCGGAACTTACCGGTACGGGCATTGCTCCAGCTTTCTAAAGATGGTGTGGCGCTGCCCAGCACACATACAGCTCCAGTTTGACGTGCGCGAACAACAGCAAGGTCTCTTGCCAGGTAACGGGGTGCCTCCGACTGCTTGTAGCTTCCATCGTGTTCTTCGTCCACAACGATCACACCAAGATTAGAGAGGGGTGCGAAGAGTGCAGAACGTGCACCCACCGCGATACGACGCTGGCCGGTATTCAAGCTCCGCCAGGCATCGTAGCGTTCTCCGTCAGAGAGACCGGAATGCAGAACAGCAACCTGGTCATCAAACTGTGCACGAAATCTTGAAACAGTCTGCGGTGTAAGCGCGATCTCGGGAACAAGAACGATCGCACTCTGACCACGATCGAGGGCCTCACGGAGAAGCTCAATGTATACGAGCGTTTTACCAGAACCGGTGATACCCTGCAAAAGAAACGGTATAGGTACATCTTCATCGAGCGCACTAATCAGAGCGTCGATCACATTCCGCTGATCCTTCGTAGGAATAAGAACTGGTGGCTTAGTTACTGGAGTATTAGCGAATGGGTCGCGAAGCTGTTCTTCATCGAAGATTCCAACTAATCGCTTTGACTCAAGACCTTTGATTACCCCACGACTGAACCCTTCTCCTTTAACCATATGTGTTAACTCAGAGGCACCTCCCGAGCGTTCTAATGACTCATATGCCTCTCGCTGCCGCGGAGTCCTGGCAAAAATGTCGTCCCGTACTTGTAGTGAGCTGAGGCGGTCGATTATCCGGACTACCCTTCTTGTTTTCACTGGCGGCTTTGATGGCGATACCATTTCGTGACCGAGGACACCCTGTGCTAAAAGAGATCGAATCTCAGGCCATATTGAACCCATCCCTAGCTGCCGCCGGAGTGTCCGAACCCGAAGTGGTTTCCCATGATGTTCTAGGGCGGTTACCACACGCTCCTCTCTAGATCGACGTTTGTTGAGAGGCGGATCTTCCAGCAGCCTGACGTAGTTTCGCGAAACATCTGAAAGTACAGCTGGCAAAGCAGTGCGGAGCGCTATGCCCAAGGGGGCGACGTAATACTCAGCCATCCATCGGCAAAGGTCGAGAAGTTCTACAGGTAATTGTGGTGAGTCATCCAGGATGGAGAGCACTGGACGTATCTGCTTGATTTCTGGTGCAGAACCTGGGCCAACCACCCAACCGATATGTTCCTGCCGTCGAAACGGAACCAGGACCCGTGTTCCTAGGGGTGGCTGAGATTCTGTATTGATCCGGTACGTAAAAGTGCGATGTATAGGGAGCGGAAGGGCCACATCCACCCTGAGTTCCGGGTTAGTCAACCTGACAGCCCTTTTAAAAAGATCCCGAAGTTAAACATCCATTAGCAAAAAGATTTCTTGCTGGATATCCCCGGGGGTAACCTCTGGACCATCTGGCCCCCAATAGACGTTGATCTCACTTCGAATTCCGATCTCGTCAGGGATGTAAATACCGGGTTCAACAGAGAATCCTATTCCTGGAACAAGCAACCTGTCATCTCTCGTCTCCAGATTATCAAGGTTCGGACCGCTTCCGTGGAGGTCTATGTCCATCGAGTGCCCAGTCCTATGCACGAAGTACTCACCATAACCACGATCTGCAATTAGGGCCCGGGCAACTTGATCGACCTCGTAGCCACGTACTTCTCCTCCTGATTCAAACTGTTCTCTCAGAAATGTGACGGCTGCGTCCCGAGCATCTCTCACAGCACTCCAAATCTCCTGGGTGCGTGAATCAACCGCACCACTCATAAGGCCCATCCAAGTCTGGTCGGCAAAAACTGCTCCATCAAACGCTCCCCAAAGATCAATCAACAGCAAATCTCCTGCTGCGATCATCTCTCCTTCTCCCTCTGGAGAGTAGTGGGGATCTGCCGCAGTTCGACCGATCGCAACAATGCAATCCGGACTTACTGTGAGCCCACGACCATGAAGCTGTGAGCGGATCCAGTCTGAAAGATCACCCTCATTAGTCGGTGACCCTGACTCCACAGCTGCTGCAGCACGTGCAAACGCTTGCCTTGCAACATCAGCCACGATCTCTGCTGCCTGACGATGCATCTGCAGTTGCTCAGAGGTCCAAACTGAATGAAAACGTGATACCAAATCTCCAGAGCTCACCGCCTCTACACCGAGACTGAGTATCAATCCTGCCATCCCAGCTGGGAGATAATCCAAGGTTGGCACGGCTGCACCCGGAGAGACCTCCATAGCTAATCGACTGGATCCATCTACAAGCTCTCTGAGTTCGGTTTCCATTTGCTGCCAACTGGAATAGGTACGAACCTCGAAGGGCCAATGGCGCCAAGAAGAAGCTTCTATAGCATGGATTAGCGCTACGGGATTGTCTTTTGCTGGAATTAGCACGAACCCACGACGAGTCGTCTTACCCATACCTAGCAATTGGACAGCTATCGGGTTGACTCCATGGAACTCATACAAGAGCCAGCCGTCGAGACCTTGATCGCGTAGTGCATGCTGAACTCGCTCAATCCCGTCGGGTCTACATAGTAAAGCAGTACTCATACCGGGTTCGCCTCGCAGTAATGGAGTGGAAGCGGAAAGATTGTCTTACCCTTGTTCTTCTTCAGGTCGAAAGAGCGGGAGTCCGCTGGTATCAGGCCTCACGTCATCAGTTTCTACATGATCAGGATCCCCTTCTTCCTCTGGTCTTGAAGTTGGGGCATCCGATACGACTTTCAATGTACTCGAATCCAGCTCTTCACTCTCAGTAGTCAGATTAAAAGCCAAACCAAGTTCAGCTGCGGCCACACTCTTTGGTTCAACACTGACCGGCGCTCCAGCCTCAGCCTTGCACCCCTTGAGCAATTCTAGCCCTAGAACACGTTCTCTCGTGAGTAAGCGATGGATTTCTCGCCCTTTCAAAATGCCCGTTCTCACTCCCTTCCATCCCCACCTTTGCCAAGTCCTACGGAGGATCTCCACTTTTTCACGGAATGAAAATGTTTTCATCAAATCAGGAAATGGCTCGCTCGCTTCTGACCGTAACATCATCTGTTCATTAGACCAATCTTCGACATGTAGATTTTCGATCCCCGATTCTCGGAAAAGCTTTTTCCACTCAACTGACATCAGTGGTGTCGCTCCCAAGTAATCTGCCAAAACTGATCTTCTGGGCTCATGTACTGGGCCCTTCCAAACGAGTTGGACCAGCACTATAAACCCGTTTGGCTTCGTCACTCGAACCAACTCAGCGATTGCCTCACCTGGCTCACAATGGTTTGCGAGTCCGATTTCACCGATTGTCACATCGAAAATCTCATCTCGATATGGAAGGGCTGATGAAGGTCCGGGTTGGAACTGAATCTTGTCTGCAATCCCCTCACCCAAGCTCTGCTTTGCAGCCTGGTCGACGAGATCCGAAGTGATATCAACTCCAAAGCCTTGGACGCTAAACTCTCTAACGAGGTACTCAAGTGAGACGCCCGAGCCGCAGGCTACGTTCAGTACTTCGATACCTTCGGACATGCCCGTAAGGACACCTATGTGATGGTAGAGTTCAGCACCTCCTGAGAGGAAAAGTCTACGGGGACTGATCCGCAGGAGGTCGAGCATTGCGGGAACGTTGGGCAAGTTATCCATCGTTCCATATTCAGTTGGAGGCATCGGGAAGAAAAGTAGCTAGCGGGTCAAGACAGGCAACGAAACACTTATCAAGGCTTTTCTAGCCCGGCCAACCCACGGATGACTGCCACCACTCCCTGCCCTACACGCGGCGGGTTATATCCACCCTCCAAGAGAGCGACAACTTTGCCGTCACAGTCAGCCGCAGCATCCTCCACAATACGTCTGGTCATCACATATAAATCATCGGGTTCGAGGAGCATGCCCCCAAGCGGGTCTTCAGCCATAACATCGAAACCGGCTGAGACTAACACAAATTCCGGAGAAAACTTTTTCAGAACTTGTCCAAGTGCTTGCTCAAATGCGTCTAAGTAGTCCGCTCGGGGAGTTGCAATTGGGAGTGGAATGTTGAGCGTGTACCCTTCCCCATCCCCCTGTCCCCTCTCATCCGCGCCACCAGTGCCCGGATAGTGTGGAGACTGGTGCAACGATAAAAAGTATACTGTTGCATCTCCATAAAACGCATCCTGTGTGCCATTTCCGTGGTGTACATCCCAGTCGATAATGAGGATTCGGTCCGCGTAACCCTCTGCCTGAAGCCATCGCGCAGTAACTGCGATATTATTGAAGAGACAGAAGCCCATTGCTTGTCCTGGCGTCGCGTGATGACCTGGCGGCCTCGTGGCAACAAATGCATTACGAATATCACCTCGAGCGACTGCTTTGGTTGCAGCAATTGCTGAACCAACGCTTCCCAATGCAGCATCCCAGGACTGAGAGGACACCTTGGTATCCGGATCGATTGCGATAATGGAATCTTCGTTCTCAGCACGCTGACAAGCCGCCTGCACTTGCTCGACATGATCCTCTGTATGGACAAGGAGTAAATCGTGTGCAACACCATCCGCTGCTCCCATCTGCTCTACATGACCATGAAGCATCAAGAGGTCGTTTCCCACACTCGATGCGAGCGCCCTAAGACGACCCTGATGTTCAGGATGACCCCAACCCGTGTCGTGGAGGGAAGAAGAAGGGTGAAGAAAGAAACCCGTCCTCTCACTCATCGGCTTCGCTGAAGCATAATTTCAATACAGAAGCAATAAGGAACTGAAGACTTCAGGAAACAGCCTGCTAAGTGCTCTGGATAGAAGAATTGAGGGATGCGATCCTCTCCTGCACAGAACGAACCGCTCTTTGTTCTGACTTCAGAGCAATAACCGCATCACAGGCTGCGGAAGTCGCTGACATTGTTGTCAAATAAGGCAATTTGTGAGTTATAGCGGCTCGCCGTATGGCGTAATCGTCGAACTGGGACTTCTTCCCGAGTGGCGTATTAATGAGAAGGACGATATCACCGTTAATAATATGGTCCACAATGTTCGGATCTCCTTCATTGACCTTGTAGACTCCTTTTGCCGGGACACCCAATCGTTCTAAGTACTCTCTTGTTCCCTGAGTCGCCATAATCTCAAAGCCCAAGTCACGGAATTGTCGTAAAATCGGTGTTACCGTCTCTTTATCGCTGTCGTTCACTGTCACAATGATGGCACCATCTTCTGGCAGAGTGTTTCCTGCTGAAATTTGGGCCTTGGCGAACGCCATCCCGAATGAATCATCGAACCCCATCACCTCTCCAGTCGATCTCATTTCAGGCCCAAGCAGTACGTCAACGTCAAACCGGTTAAACGGGAATGCAGCTTCTTTGACTGCAACACCTGGAACTGGCGGCTCTTCTTGAACACCCAGTTCAGCAAGTTTCTCACCTGCCATTACACGAGCTGCGAGGCGAGCCAAAGGTACCCCTGTTGCCTTACTCACGAACGGGACGGTCCTAGAGGCCCTTGGGTTCACTTCAAGCACGTAGACAACCTCGTCCTTGATCGCATACTGCACATTCATTAGTCCGACTACACCTAGTTCAAGCGCAAATTTTCTGGTTAATTCACGAATCTCGTCTAAGACTGTTTCGGAAAGTAAATATGGAGGCAGCACACATGCCGAGTCCCCTGAGTGGACACCCGCATCTTCAATATGCTGCATGATTCCACCAATCACGACATGAGTCCCGTCGCAGAGTGCATCTACGTCTGCCTCAAAAGCGTCTTCAAGGAACGAGTCGATCAGGACCGGGCGATCCGAAGAAGCCTGAATTGCTTCGTCAAAGAATCCCCGTAGGGACATTTCATCGTATACAATTCGCATCCCGCGCCCACCAAGTACATAACTTGGTCGGACTAAGACCGGAAATCCTATCCGGCCTGCTACGCTTACCGCTTCTTCCTCACTAGTTGCTAAACCATTATCAGGCGTGCGCGCACCAATCTTCTTACATACCTCATCAAAACGGTCTCGATCTTCTGCTCGATCGATTGCATCTACGGAAGTCCCAAGCACACAGGCACCCAACTCCTCAAGTCCATGAGCAAGCTTGAGAGGTGTCTGCCCGCCAAGTTGAAGCACGACACCTTTTGGTTTTTCAAGCTGAATAATCTCGGCTACATCTTCGAGTGTTAGAGCTTCGAAATAGAGCTTGTCACTCACATCAAAGTCTGTAGATACCGTCTCAGGGTTAGAGTTGATCATGATCGTCTCATAGCCAGCTTCTCTTAGAGCGAGCACTGCCTGTACACAGCAGTAGTCGAACTCAATGCCCTGCCCAATTCGGTTCGGACCACTCCCGAGTATCACTACTTTTTCACGATCTGAGGGTTCGCTTTCAGTCTCATCCTCGTAGGATGAGTAGTAGTAAGGGGTTTCAGCTGGAAATTCTCCTGCACAGGTATCAACCACATTATAGGTCGGCCGTATTCCTCTATCCCATCGCCTTTCACGGACGTCGGATTCCTCTTCTCCTCTCAACTCTGCCAGTTGAAGGTCACTGAATCCTTCACGCTTCATATCTCGGAGAAGTTCTGTCGTCACTTCCTCCGCTTCGGCATATCGCTTTTCCCGTTCAACACACTGGACAAGTTGATCTAAGAACCAAGGATCAATCTTGGTTGCTGAAAAAATCTCTTGTACACCCAACCCGGCTTCGAGAGCTCGCTTGATCTGGAATGGTCTGTGTGGCGTAGGACGCCTCAGGGCCATCAAGAGTGATTCTCGATCTTCTGCAGTTAGCCCATCGTCCTTGAGGCGTTGTGAAGTAACCCAACCGTGTCGTCCAGTTTCGAGACCTCGGAAACCCTTTTGCCACGCACTCCGGAATGTGCGTCCAATCGCCATGGTCTCACCGACCGACTTCATCTGGACACCTAGTGTGTCGTCGACCTCGGGGAATTTCTCAAAAGCGAACCTTGGGATCTTGACGACCACGTAATCGAGAACCGGTTCAAACGATGCCGGCGTTGTCTTCGTTATGTCGTTCGGCAATTCATGCAGATGATACCCGACGGCGAGCTTCGCACCTATCCGTGCAATCGGAAAACCAGTTGCCTTGGATGCAAGAGCTGATGAGCGAGATACTCTCGGGTTCATCTCAACCACAAGCATTTCCCCGTCATCCGGATTCACCGCGAATTGGATGTTACAGCCACCTGCCTCGACACCAATTTCCCGAATGATCGTAATCGCAGCATCGCGCATTCTCTGGTACTCGACATCAGTCAGCGTCTGCGATGGAGCTACTGTGATTGAATCCCCGGTATGGACCCCCATCGGGTCAAAGTTCTCGATCGAACAAACCACGATGACGTTGTCGATACCATCCCTGACAACTTCGAGCTCATATTCCTTCCATCCGATCACGGATTGATCAATGAGCACCTCGGTGATCGGGGAAGCATCAAGTCCTTTCCTCACTTGATCTTCGAAGTCTTTCTGATTGTGGGCTATACCACCACCAGTTCCTCCGAGAGTGAAGGATGGTCTTACAATCGCAGGATACCCTGTGTCCTCAACAATGTTAATCGCTTCCTCAACCGTCCCTGCAAAACCACCACGGGGCACCTCAAGCCCAATACGCTCCATCGCCTCGGTGAACTGCTCGCGATCTTCAGCCATTTCAATGGAGCGATCATTTGCACCAATCAGCTCTACACCGTGTTTCTGAAGGATACCTGATCGGTGCAAATCCATCGCGACATTGAGCGCGGTCTGGCCACCCATGGTAGGGAGGAGTGCGTCAGGGTGCTCTCGCTCAATTATCTTCTCAACCCAGTTCGCGGTAATCGGCTCAATATACGTCTGATCCGCTAGGTCTGGATCAGTCATTATTGTTGCCGGATTAGAGTTCACAAGGACAACCCGGTATCCCTCTTCCTTCAAGGCGCGAACGGCTTGGGTACCTGAATAGTCAAATTCGCAGGCTTGACCGATGACAATCGGGCCAGAGCCCAGGATCAGTATGGTTTCTAGATCGTCGCGTCGTGGCACGTGATCTCTACTAAATTGGGTTGCGCAGTACAGAAGGCCCTGGAGTTATCCCTCACCGCTTTTTCCTGCCTCCCTTCGTATAGCGGTAAAGAGAACCCATGAAAAGCCACCCCAGACAAAACTTAGAATCAGGACCATTGTGATCCATGTAGCTATCGTCATAGGTGGCTCCCGACCCTTCTGCAGGCGGTCTAAGATGTCTGTTTTTATAAGAGATTTAGCGGGGCCTCAACACTGATAAGTGCGAAGCCGGCGTAAGGTGGCGGAAGCGCGTTAGGGCTGCAAGACACCTACTAATTCTTTATCAGTATCAGAGTATCCGTGGTGCCCAAGATTGAGTTAGTAGAACCGGGGTTGTCGACACCTATTCTCAAGGAGCGAAATGGCTAACGCCCCCCATTTCAGTTCGAATCAAATCGGATCCAGATAATTCAGATTCTATATCAGCGACGAAGATCCTCTCCCCTGATTTGAAGCTGACCAGCAACAGTCCGAAGGGCGTTAATGATATTCTGAATGTGTTCTGCACGCTCAAGTCCGATCAAATCAACACCCTTTTGGACCTCATCTCTACTCACTCCCGCCGCGAATGTCTTGTCCTTTAACTTCTTCGTCACCGACTTGGGCTTGATATCGTCTATGCCATTAGGCCTAACAAGACACGTGGCATACACAAGGCCGGAGAGCTCATCACAGGCGATGAGCACTTTATCAAGCTCGCTTTCAGGTTTAACACCTGTGAAATCAGCTCGATGTGCTAGGATGGCATGGAGAACTTCTTCTGGATAACCCTCTTCCCTGAGCTGAGCGACAGCTCTGAGGGGGTGTTCCTCAGGGTGTTTCTCCCAGTCTAAGTCGTGGAGGAGGCCTGCAAGGCCCCAGATGTCTTCATCGCCACCACGGAGTTGTGCATAGTACCGAACAGCAGCCTCGACACCATACATGTGTTTGCGTAGACCCTTGTTTTCGACCCATTCCTCAAGTAGAGCAACAGCTTCTTGGCGACCAGGCATCTTAACCTTTAGAAAAGATTTGGTTCTTGACCGAACCTGTATGCGCAATACTCAGGGCAGTCAACCCACTCTCTAATGATCACTCGTGACTTTCCTTACTTCTCAACCGACTGATTTAGTACCTATACGCGAGAAGAGGGGCACAGATAGCTCACTGCGCATGCTTCGCAACTAGGCTTACGCGCGTCGCAGACTCGACGACCATGCCAAATCAAGAGGTGCGATAGCATTGTCCAGTATTCGTTTGGAAAGATCGATATCAGGTCACGTTCGATCCTCTCTGGAGTCTTCTCTTTTGTGAACTTAAGCCGAGTGGAGAGGCGTTTTACGTGTGTATCCACTACGACTCCTTCATCAATCCCGAAGGCATTGCCAAGTATTACATTCGCCGTCTTTCGTCCAACGCCAGGCAAGGCCGAGAGTTCAGCCATGGTACTTGGCACCTCACCTTGATGTTCCGCCTCAACTCCTCGGGCAAACCCAATGATATTCTTGGCCTTATTCCGGAAGAAACCAGTAGATCGGATGATGTTCTCCACATCGTTCTGGGTGCTTGAAGCCAGTGATTTCGAGTCAGGATAACGGCTGAACAATTCGGGTGTCACCATATTCACGCGCTCATCCGTAGTCTGAGCTGACAGTATCGTCGATACTGCTAGCTGAAACGGATCAGCAAATTCTAGCTCGCAGTGAGCATCAGGGTACTCCTCTAGTAGCAGGTCGTAGACCTCCTGTGCCCGAGCAATACGAGCCTTCTTAGACTCTCTAGGCATTCTGAGTAACTCGGAAAAAAGGGAGAGCAGAAGGAACAGGATCCGCTTGATCGCTGGCCCTAGAACTCACCATTTCAACTGCGCCCTGCTCAGATGAAACATATGCAAAAAATCGAGCTAAAAGCTTGAGCACCTCTCCGGACGTTTCCAGCATATGAAGTTGGTCCAACTCACTACCCGGCAACTGACTCGAAAAGTCATCCGTTCCATTCCGCACGACGGCCTTAACCCATTTACTAGCCTCCGATACCGGTGCCTCAGGAAGCGGCGCGATAACAAAACCCGGACGATCGGGTCGAAGGCCTGCAATCAAGAGCGAGTGGAAATTCCCGCTACTTGAAAGCACCCAAAATACACCGTCAATCGACTCAGGAGCATCTGAATTTGCACCAGACATCCAAAGGAGGTGCTGTGGAAGTTGCATATACCCTGAAGATTCCGGCGGTATCGGTTCTCCGCCCTGATGATTCTCAACCAGATCGCGGGTCACATTTTCGCTGAGCAAATAGATGGGACATCCAGCCTGATTAAAATTCACAGCATGGAAGACCAGCGTGACGTATTGATAGATGGTCTCTGGTAGCGCAGTGGGCCCTTGAATCTCTCTTACAAAGGCGTCCACCCGCCCCATAGTGAAGAAAGCGTCCGGGTCTGAGAGGTCTATATCTCGGCTCTTCGCTTCCTCATCAATTCCGACAATCAATTCATCAAGAAGATCTTGGTCGGGAAACGCAAGTTCGTATGGAGTAAATCGGGCGTATGAGTCGTGGAGCGTCATGGGAGGAAAGTTAGAGACGGCATAGGCCCTACCAAGAAGTTGACAACCAATACTTATCTGCTATCCACCTACCTCTCTCTTGTACTTCACTCGGGCATGGCAGCATCGTTATGCCATCTGGCTTGGACGGTCTTAGCTAACCAGTTGTTCGCTAACCAGAGTATGACCACAACGATCACAAACTGGATCAGTACTGTGCCAACATTATAGGGACTAAACAGTGTCCATGTTGCGGCAACATCGTCCGAACGAGCTTCCCACAACCACCAGAGGGCAAGAACAATCGCTTCGACTGCAACAAGTCGCATCGCCCAGTCCCACCATGCACCAATACGGATATCTGAACCTTCCTGGTTAATGAATTTCTCTCGCCATTTCGTAACCCCATAACGGAGCACGGCAAAAGCGAAGAAGAAACCAGAAACCATTAGACCCACACCCCAAACCCAATCTTGGTTCTGGAAGATCCCCAACTTCAAGGCACTTGGGATTCCGAAGAGAATTCCCGCTAGACCGACAGCCGTAATCGCCCGACTCCGCGCCATTCCAAGATCTATAAGAATCCTGCTCGCAAGCTCAATCATCGCCACCAAACTGGTCCAGGCCGCAAATACAAGGGCCAGAAAGAAGAGGCCTTGGAATAACCGTCCACCCGGGATCTGTTGGAATAGTTGAGGGACCCATATGAAGGTTAGTCCCTCATTACCTGCTCCCACGATTTCACTCGCAGCTTCCGGCATAACCGAGAACACCGTACATAAAACCATGATGCCGGCCAGAAGAGACATCGAGTTATTCCCAAAACCGATCACGAAGGCGTTCAGTGCAGTGTCCTCATCCGCTCTCATATACAGGGCGTACGTGAGTACCAAGCCCCAACCCGCTCCGGTATCCCAAGCATTTTGCGTGAGGGCCTCGATCCAGATCTCGTAATTTCCTAATGCAGCCCAGTCAGGTGTGAACAGAAACTCAAGGCCTGCGCTGGCACCCGGCAGTGTGACCGCCCGCACTGCGAGTACCATAACAAGAATGATAAGGCTAGGGATTAGAAATTTTGCCGCAGTTTCGATCCCCTTCACTCCCCTTGAGACAACGAAGAGCCCCATTGCCATGGCAACTACATGGGTAATGAGAGCCCCGCTTGTGGAATGGAAAGAGTCCCAAAACGCACTCGGTGTCGCCCCCGGAACTTCACCCGTTAGGGTTCCGACGAAAAAACGAATCGTCCACCCCATTACCACGCTGTAGTAGAACATGATCGCCGTTGCTACAAAGGCGATCCATGCGCCCATCCAAGCAAACTTTGGTCCGAGTGTCTTAACGAAGGCCCCGATCGAACCACTGCGTGTCCCCTTCCCCATACCAAACTCGAGGATCAGGAGCGGCACCGACCAAGCGAGAAGAAAAACCACCCAGGCCACAAGGAAAGATCCTCCACCATTGCTTGCTGCAATCCGGGGAAAACGCCAAATATTTCCAGTGCCAACAGCCATGCCGAGCATAGCAAGCAGCATGCCCCAACGGGAACTGAAGACTTCGGATTTCGACGCCACAGACATCTCCGGATCTTAGCAGAACAAAGCGCGGTCACATGGTTAAGCCATTTGACCGCAAGTGAGTATAGGGTCGAGGCGACCCCTTGGGTACTTAACTATTATCTACCCGGCACTTGTTCTACCTGACGGGATCAGTCAAGAAAGCTGGTTGGTGATCCAGTTTACAACCTGATCTACCCCTACTCGTTCCTGTACTAGGCTATCCCGATCTCGGACCGTCACCGTGCCATCCTCTGTGCTTTGTCCGTCTACTGTGATACACCATGGCGTTCCAATCTCATCCTGGCGACGATATCGTCGACCGATCGCACCCGATTGATCATAGAATGATGGGATTCCTGATGACCGCAGGTCATCCATCAGCTTCATCGCGATCTCCGGCATCCCGTCCTTTTTCACCAGAGGGAATACCGCAGCTTTAAGAGGTGCTAACTTTGGCTGTAGTGCCAGTAAAACCCTTTTTTCACCCTCGACTTCTTCCTCCCGGTACGCATCCGCCAATAGAACAAGCACTGTGCGGTCTACCCCCATTGATGTCTCTACTACGTAAGGGATATAGCGTTCATTCGAAGTCGGGTCGATGTATTCAAGACGTTTTCCAGAGTACTCCTGGTGGCGAGCAAGATCGTAATCCGTGCGGTTGTGGATGCCTTCGAATTCCTTCCACCCAAAGGGAAATTCGTACTCTATATCAAACGCTTTCTTACAATAATGTGCCAGCTCATCTGACCCGTGCTCATGAAATCGCAACTTCTCTGGACGAATCCCGAGCCCGAGGTGCCATTGCATACGAAGGTCCTTCCATTCTTCAAAAACAACCTCATCATCTCCAGGCTTCACAAAAAACTGCATTTCAGCCTGTTCAAACTCTCGCGTGCGAAAAATGAAGTTCCCGGGCGTAATCTCGTTCCGAAATGCCTTCCCAATCTGGGCGATCCCGAAGGGGACTCTCTGTCTTGTCGTACCCTGGATGTTCAAGAAGTTGACAAAAATCCCCTGAGCTGTCTCAGGTCGCAAATACACAGTCGCGGACGAATCTTCAACTGGTCCCATGAATGTCTTAAACATCAGGTTGAAGAGCCGGGGTTCAGTAAAAGCCTCTTTTGTGCCACATACTGGACATTGCCCATCCTTTACCTTAGGCAAGTCCATCCGAAAGCGACGATGACAGTTAGTACACTCGACTAGCGGGTCAGTGAAACTTTCTACGTGACCAGAAGCCTCCCAGACACGGGGGTGCATTAGGATCGACGCATCCACACCCTCAACGTCTTCACGCTGATGCACCATCGAGGACCACCACAACTCCTTGACGTTGCGCTTGAGTTCAACTCCTAGAGATCCATAGTCCCAGACTGACCCTGTCCCACCGTAGATCTCGGATGATTGGAAGACATACCCTCGCCGCTTGGCAAGTGATACAAGCTTCTCCATCAGGTCCGCAGTCACCATTAATCCCTTTATTTTCAAGGACTTATGACAGGAGTGAGTAGGCTGGAAAAGGTACCGGAGGCGCCTAGCCTGATCAACGTCATCCGTGGAGCAAATCAGGAGACCAAATCGGGACATCGCTAATCAAGTATTAATTGCAACCAGAATTATAAATGATTAAAATAAGGCTATGATCACTTTTACAGACCGTGCACGAGAGGTTGTACTCTCACTGCTTGATGAGAGTGGGGGAGAATTAGAAGCATTGCGAATCGCTATGCGAGATGCCGGTGGCGGCTTGAAGCCACACTTTGACCTTACCCTGGTTGGAGCTGATGAGCGTTCATCGGATGACCAAGAGGAAGATGTAGGCGGATTCTCAATCTTGGTTGAGCAATCTCTTGTGAGCCAACTCGACGGTGCGACAGTCGACTACGTGCAGCGGATTAATGAGAGCGGTTTTGAAGTTCACACCCTAGAGCCGGATGAACCCAAGAAATCTCAAGATCCACCACAGGGTGAGATTGCAGAGCGGGTTCGTGAAGTCCTTCAGGTTCAAGTGAACCCGGCAATTGCAGCTCATGGGGGAATGATCTCTCTGGTGAACGTTGAAGAGACAGACATCTATGTCGAGATGAGTGGTGGTTGCCAAGGTTGTGCGCTTTCCACTGCAACTCTCCGGCAGGGTGTGGAACGCATGCTGCGAGAAGCTATCCCAGAGCTCACAGGCGTCCATGACATTACCGATCACTCATCAGGGGAAAACCCCTACCTCTAGTTCGGTTTTGAGTAGCTGGCTGTAGGCAAATCTAACTAGCCATGTCAAAGACGGTATTTCACTGTCCCTAATTTGTATGTTTGTATACATACGGGCCCCCAACCCCTGAGGGCTGGGAGCCCGTTAGGACTCAGGTAGCAGAGTAAGATAAGGCCGGGCAGCGCCTTCTAGCTCACCACCCGCCTGTTTTGCCTCACCTTCTCCATGTACTTGTCGAAGAAATGCTTTTGAATGTCATTCATGTCGATCTCCCGACCCTGGATATAGGACTGCTCTATATCACTGGTCATGTCCAACGGGGTTCCGGTGGTGATAAGGAATGTCGCCTGCTTTCCTGGCTCCAGAGAACCCACCTGATCACCGATCCCCATGAATTCCGCAGCGTTGATCGTCACAGCTCTCAGGGCTTCTTCTTCGGGAAGGCCAAAGGCAACAGCAACACCTGCCTCCCAGGGTAGTCGATTCGTGTAAAGAGCTCCCGAGCCACCTGAAATGGCGAACCTTACTCCCGCTGCATGAAGGCGGGCCGGCATGGTATAGGCTCCGTCGTACCCTTCATAATCCCGACCAGGTGCAGCCATAGTCGAGGTAAGAATCACCGGGATATTGTTCGCCGCTAACCGGTCAGCGACATGAATAGCGTCGCCCCCTCCACGGATGACTAGCCGCACTCCCTCTTCCTGCGCCCAAGTGATCGCATCGTTTATCTGAGCGGCGCCGTCCGCCGAGACAACTACCGGAATATCCCCATCAAGCGCTGGAATCATCGCGGCATAACGAGAATCGGACCGCACTTCTTCACCCGCGGTGGTAGCATCGCGATATGCCCTAGCCTCAGCAAAAAAGTCCTTGAGCTGCTGGACCTGCTCAGCGTAAGTGGGGGGGGACTCCTGCGGTCCGGGCCCGAAGCCTCGGCCTCGACCGCCCCTGCCACCCCGACCTCCTCTGGAATTGGGGTTGGGCCAATTCACGTTTAATGCAGCTGCTGACTCAATAGACATCTCTTCCCAATCCCAACCCTCGAGGCTCATTGCCGACGACATACCGGAGATGAGGCCACCCCCCGGTGTTGTAAGGGTCACAAGTACGCCAGCGGAGCGTGTGGTACCGATATGGCGGCTCTCTGCATTGACCGCCACATCAGCTCGTACATTGGGGTTAAAGTCGCCCAGTTCGTTGACGTCACTCGAGACATCCACAGAGCCGATCTCACTGATCCCCACCGTGCTGTATGCGTCGATGAGGCCCGGGTAGATGTACTTGCCAGAGACGTCTACAACTCGAGTCCCCATAGGAATCTCTACGTCTGTGCCAATCTCCCTGATCACCCCATTCTCAAACAAGATCGTACCGTTTTCAATCACGCCGTTTGTCACGGTGTGGATGGTGGCTCCTGTTAACGCCACTGCTTCCGATTGAGGCGCAACAGTCATCCGAACCTGGGCCTTCACCGCTATTGGTGATAGCAGAGGGCCGGCCGCTGTCACCACAGCTAAGATTGCCATGGCAGGGATCACTGTGGCCACACCAGCAATCCTAGAAAGATAGCTCATCTTGGCTCCTCGCTTCTTCATCTTCGTGGTCATGATCAGTTACTCCCGCGCTGGTCGCGCATGTTTCCGTTCCCCGCGATAGAAAGAATGGCCTGTATAAGCTGAGTGCGCTCACGATCTATCTGCTGCCGTATAGCAGCGTCCTCCTCGAGAGAGAAGTACCGTCGACCGTCTACCCAGGTCTGCTCCGCCCTTGTGAACTGAGATAAGGGGTTGCCACTCCAGATAACGAAATCAGCATCCTTCTCTGCCTCGAGTGAGCCCACACGGGCGTCGATAGCTACGGCCTTTGCAGCCTGGTTGGTCACCGTTGAAAGCGCCTGCTCCTGGGTAAGACCGGTGCGCAGCAGTTTTCCCGCCTCCCAATTCATGCGGCTGGCGATTTCATTGTTGTCGGAGTGGAGTGACGTCACTACACCTGCTTCAATCAGGATACGGGCATTGTACACGGAAGCATCGTACGCCTCCATTTTGAACCCGCCCCAGTCACTCCATACGACTGCCGCCACACCGGAGGCAGCCAGTTCAGGAGCAATCTTGTAGGCCTCAATCCCGTGCTGTAAGGTCTGTACCCGAAAGCCAAACTCTTCGGCCAGACGGACTAGAGCCAAGAATTCATCAGCACGGTAACCGTGCGAGGAGATAAGCAATTCCTGGTTTAGGATATCGAGGATCGACTCCATACGCAGGTCACGGCGGGGGGGGATCCCCTCCCCGCTGGCCTCCCAGCGTTGCCACTCCCGCTCGTAGTCACGAGCAGCAAGAAAGTGGTCGCGGATGATCTCCTGCGTTCCCATTCGGGTGTCCGGATAACGCCCCTGACGCCGCTTAGGATTCTCCCCCAACGCAAATTTCACCGTCCGAGGGGCGCCCTCTAGCTTGAGGTCATCCGGTAAAGAACCCCACCGGAGCTTCACGAAGACATTTTCTCCTCCGATCGGATTCGCGGAGCCATGCTTGATATGAGCAGTTGTGAGGCCACCGGCTAACTGGCGGTACATCCAGATGTTGTTGTGTGTCACCACATCGCCCATACGCACCTCAGGAACGATGGCAAAACCGCTTTCGTTGACTGCGCTGACGCCGGCATGGATGTGGGGGTCGATTAGCCCAGGCGTAACATGTTTGCCGGTAGCGTCGATTTCCATCGCGCCCCCGGGGGCGTCGAGATCGGGACCCACTGCCACCACCTTCCCTGCCTGGATCAAGAGATCAGCGTTTTCCATCTGTCCCAGTGGACCCTGGCTCCAGACGGTGGCATTACGCACCACCACAGCAGCTGGTTGCTCAGGAATCGAACTCCGCCCGAACTCCATCATAGGTCGGATAAATGGCAAGTCTATCTCGGGGACATTCATAGCCACCGTTCCGCGTGTGGCTCCCTCGTACGCCTCTGTGCGAGCCCCTCGGAAAGACGGATCTGCCCCGTTAGGGAGGGAGGTCCATCCGTAAAATTCCTCCCCCAGCACCGAACCTGCCAGGAGTGCAACTCCCTCATACCCGAGGTCCTCCCCGTCAAAGCGCACCTCGATACGGCCGGTCTCGGCCACGACCTCTGCCGAGGCCAGATTTATGCTGGCACCATCAGGGCCTGCGATATCAATGGATCCGCGGAGGCGGTTCAATGGGCCCTCAAGACGGAGCGCCGCTTCGAAGCCCCACTCGTCGTCAGATGCGATGCGCCAAGTACCTCTCGGATCGATCTGGGGTGAGCGAGTAACCCCGTAGACCTGCCCGTGTACCCAAACGTCTCGGACGGTGGCCTCTTCCGTGAAAAGGTCTCCTTCACTTACAACGAGGTTCGCGACCTTGCCCTCTTCAATGGTGCCGTGGGTGTTATCGAGTCCCAGCCAAGCTGCTGGAGTAGTGGTCAGTGCGGCCAGAGCGTCAGTAGTGGAGAGCCCCCGTGCCACCGCGATCCTAAGGTTCGGCAGGAATTCGTTCAGTGACGAAAGCCCGTCGGAGGTGATGGCAAAACGGATGCCGGCCCCGGCCAGTTGGGATGGGCTCGTGGGTGCCAGATACCAATCGCGCAAGTCCGCTAAACTGGCGTTCAACGCCGACTCCGGGTCATCGACATTAGGAGCGTCAGGAAAACTCAGAGGTATGATGAGCGGATCATTGCGTCCCCGGAGAACATCGAGAATCCGATATTCCTGACCGCTTCCCCGGTACCAGGCATCTACGCCGTACTCCGCGGCTAGCTTATGCGCCCGTAGGTACTCCTCCTCACTACCAGTCTCGAAGACGATCGGCTGATCTCCCTGCACCGCGTCCTCTAGAGCTGCCAAAGCTTCGCTCGTCTCAGGCGGCAGGAATGCGCGACCACTGTCCTCGTAGGCACCCCAAGCTCTCACATACCAGTCAGCATCCATGAACGTCTGCTTCATGAGTGCAATGGTCCCCATGGCCGAGTTGGGGTACGCTCCACCCAATTGAAAGGAACGTTGAAAGCCCACAGCTTGGGCTAAGTCTGGACGGAGCACACGATCTCGGACCCCGCTGTCACTCAGATTCACGACCGAAGCTGTACCTCGAAAGATACCCTGCTTGGGCACGACCAGTGCCGTTCCAAACCCCTGTGAACGGAGCGCCGCTCGCCGATCAGTATCATCCTGAAGGTTCATCGTGGTGCTAAACCAAGCCCGAACCTGCGGGTTCCAATGGGTCGGTCCCACATCGCCACCTTCAGGAACTGCGTCCATCCCCAGGTCCGCATGGGCATCAATGAAACCCGGATAGACCGTGAGACCATCCAGGTCCCAGACGCGCGCACCGGGGGGAGGTTGCATGTTGCCACCAACCCCTTGGATGAGTCCGTTCCGGATTACTATCGTGGCGTCATCCAGGACCTGGCCCGGAGCCGTCACAACCCGTGCGCCCACTAGCGCATGGAATCCGGTGCCGTTGTCTCGGATACCAGTCACTGGCTCGGTCCGGGTCGCCTGTTGGGCTTCGACTCCGCCTGTCAGCAGAAGGGTAAACCCAAGTAAGGAGAGGATTGCTCTCACGACAGCCTCCGTAAGAATTTAGGGTGAATCACTGCACATCCCCATTTCGGGGGCCAGAAGAATAGGCTGGCACTCCCAGCCCTGCCAGAAGCTAGCTCTCGGCTGCTTCACAGCCCCAATGATAGTCCTTACGGCTACTCTGGCATGTGTAACTCTGTTTTGATACCAACTACGTTCACTAAAGCCATCAAGTCTGGCACTTCTAGATCAGGAATCGCGCTGGACGGCTTTGTAGCACCTCCGCCGTCTTTTCCTGCCCGTCTATTTACCCAAACAGACTTGAGTCCGAGTTCTGCAGCCGGACCGATATCATGATACAGGCTTTGAGCAACGTGCAGAACTCTCTCTGGAGGAAGGTTAAGACGCCTTAAGACTTCATGGAAATGAGTGAGATTGGGTTTATAGCTTCGGACTTGCTCCGCTGTGACAATCTGCTCAAAGACTACACCGATCTGTTGGGCTGACTTAGCGAAGAGGTCGTCGTCAACATTCGATACGATAGCCAAGCGGTATCTTGATGATAGCAATTGAAGAGCTGTTACGCTGTCAGAGAACGGAGGCCAGCATGAAACTGATTCCGCAAAGCTTCTGGCCTCTTCCCTAGTGGTCGCGAATCCGAACACCTCCCCGAAGCCGAATGCTACCTCTTCCAAAACAGATCGGTATGGACGGAACGCTCTGGCCTCTGCGGCTGTCTCTAGGAGTCCGAACTGTTCAAGAATTCGATTGTCGTCCCGGTCATCCGCATCGTGGGCTTCGAGAATAATACGGACGCCAGCAAGAATACCGGATTCCCAATCGATGATTGTTCCATAACAATCGAAGGTAAGCGCTTCAAATTGTTCAAAGTTCAGGGACTCAGATTTCATAAATTACTTGATAAGAAGGATGCGATTATTAACAGGGTACAGCCACTCGATCCCTCGTTCGGTTACCACTGCGTCATCCTCAAGTGGAATGCGGACCTTCGCCCCACCCCACTCCGGATTAGATGTGTACGCGAACAATTCGATAGATATCAACGTTCCCGGCCTTAATTCATAGGTCAATCTAGTGGGATTGAAAAACGCGAGTGACGGACCAAAACCATGTCCCCAGTTACCTACTGAGTGAGGTCCAAGCACAACGTCCGTTATCGCCGAGTCAGTAGACGGTTGATTGAATTCAATTCGATTAAAACCGGCAGCTTCGATAACATCCCACGTTACGTCTAGTGCCTGTTGGGCAGTGTTAGCGGGTTTGATGGTTGATTTCATCAAATCACGCACTTTCAGTGCTTGGTCAAACGCATTTTGGATTCCTGCTGGCACCTCCGTCTCACCTTCATGCAATACATAGGCAATGCGCTTCATATCTGTGTAAAAGTCGAGGAACCCTACACCCCAATCGATCATGAGAAGGTCGCCTCTCTGGATAATTCGGTCAGACGATGTTGCTACTATCCCGTCTGGACCCGTGATGTACACGGAGGGCATATCAAATGAAGACTCTAGACCTCTTTCCAAGAGTTGGTCCCAAATCCACCATGCAACATCCTCAAGTGTCGTCACACTAGGAGTTATGACCTGATTCGATAGGGCGCGCTCTGCAATCTCTCGCGAGATCTCTCCTGCTTCAGCAAAAGCTGCGATCTCGCTAGCTACCCTAGTAGAACGAAAGTCCGAAACGAAACGCTCTGCAGAAACAAGACGGTCACCGTAGGGGCCCAGTCTATCTTTCAAGTGGAGATAAGATGTGTGAGACAGCCCATCTGCTCCGCCGATTGATTCAGCAATATTCACACCAATACGGTCGGGATTTCTCTCAGTAACAAAGTCTGTTAGCTCCTCTGCACTGCCGAAATAGTCGTAGACCCCGCACTGTTCTAGCATGTACCCCCCAACCCCAAGAGCTGAACGTTCAACTCGTGCTTCTTGAGCTGTAAACACGTAATAAGCCCAATCACCGACATATCCCCGACCGAGCGCATCCCACATTGGGTCAAGCAATCCTTCTCTCATTACGACGATCCACATATCGAGCTGGTTATCGCGCATCGCCTTTGGGAGTATGAGATCAAACTTTTCAGCTCGGATCTGACACATCCTCTCCCAACGTGCTCGAGACTCCTGCCCTGCTCTGGGCTCAACTACGAATAGGGTGAGCAATAGCGCAATCAATATACGGGAGTTCCAGCGGCTCATGGTTTCTCCAAATTCTGTTTGAGATCAAGTCTGTAATCTGGTTTTAGGTCAGGACATGGGAAACCAGTTACAAGCTCGACACCTCATAGTCTTTCCAGAAAGATGTCCTTGGTGAACAAGGCTACGGACCTCAGGTTGAATCTGCACTTGACCCGAGCCGCACAACGGCTCTATTTGTCGCCTCTAGAAAAGGGTTGGAACGAAAACAGGAGTAAGAATGTCGGAGAAGATTCGAGTCGTCCTGCGCTGGATTCAAATTAAGGACAACAAAGAGGCGGCATGGGATGATGAAGGGGAATTCCGCTTTCAATCTAAAGTCACGACTCAAGAGGTAAGTCACGAGCTAACCTTCCCTGAGCAGGGCTATTGGTCAATTTCTGATCATCCGAAAAGAAATAAGGTCGATAAGATCGATAAAGTACTTTTTGAGGGTGACGCGGGAGATTCGCTTACGGTTGAGTTATCTGGGGTTGAGCTGGATAAAATGACTGCTAATGATCATTTGGAGCACTATTCCAAATCGTTCAGTGGAGATTCCTCTGGGTGGCTTGGCCGTCATCAGCCAACGGATGAGGGCATAGACGATCCTGAAAACATGAGTGACTGGCGTATCTGTTACGACATTGAGTCTGCTTGATTATTACAGGTGGCCCTTCAGTCACCTGTAGCCGTTTCTTAACCCCCGCCCCAAGTAATTGGCGCGGGGGTTTCTTTTACTCAGAGATATGCCAATACGTTAGATGGAGAAGTTTCATATTCGACGGGATATCTGAAGAGTTCAGAAGTACTCAGGGTTGTTACAACTATTGAACACTCGAAGGTGCTCGCTTATGAACATGCTGGTCTTCATCTTTGTACACTGATCAACTTGCCGTCGCTAGACTCTTAAGACAGTAGAGTACCGAATCACGATACAAGCGGGTCATCATACGAGGACCTAAGCCGCGAAGGAGTCCATCATGATTTTGAGCCTCAGACAACTCACGATAATTACAAGTGTGGCTATCGCCATGAGTCTCTGCGGGACCGCCACAGCTCAGTCCCTTCCACCAGACGAAGAAGGTGCACTTGCGAGGCTGAACTCATCACCAAGGCATGGTGAGTGGGTTACTTATGATGCGGGAGAAGGGGACATGGTGAGGGCTTGGATCACGTATCCCGAGCGCAGCGACCAAGCCCCAGTGGTCATTGTAATTCACGAAATCTTTGGCCTAACAGATTGGATCAGGTCCGTTGCTGACCAACTTGCAGCTGATGGCTTTATAGCTGTTGCGCCAGATTTACTATCTGGATCAGGGCCGAATGGTGGAGGCTCAGAGTCAATGGACAGACAGGCTTCGGTAACAGCAATTCGCACACTTGACCCGATTGATGTCAACCGACGACTCCGAGCAATGGCAGCTTATGCGACCGCCCTCCCTTCTGCTGGAGATCAAGTAGGTGCGGTGGGATATTGCTGGGGTGGAAGCACAAGTTTCGGTCTTGCAGTCGACTACGCTGACCTGGATGCTGCTGTCGTGTACTACGGCACTTCGCCTGAGGGAGGCTTTGACCAGATCCAGGCACCAGTGCTTGGCCTTTATGGGGGCAATGATAATCGAGTGAATTCTACTATACCACGAGCGGAACAAGCGATGTCGAGCGGAGGACAAAACTTCAAAGCTCATATTTTCGATGGAGCAGGACACGGATTCCTTCGTGCACAATCTGGACAACAAGGAGCAAACATGAGCGCTACTGAGCAGGCATGGCCATTAACAGTCGACTTTTTTAAAGAACAGCTCGGCTCATGACCTTGCCACTTGTGGTGCTTGCTGCAGGGCTCTCAACTCGCTACGGAGGGCTAAAGCAGCTGGACCCACTGGGTCCTGATGGGGAGGCTATCATGGATTACAACATCTATGACGCTGCCCAAGCCGGATTCAACCGCATTATTATGGTTACGCGCTCTGAGATCGAGGACGAAATCAGGGCTCACCTATCCAAAATCGTTGGCGGAGCTCTGCCGATAGACTATGTACAACAGAGCCTAGACCAACTTCCCGAAGGATTTCACCCCCCTCCTGACAGATCTCGGCCTTGGGGAACCGGTCACGCCGTGCTCTGTGCAGCTGACTCTATCGAAGGACCCTTTGCAGTTTGCAATGCCGACGACCTTTATGGACCAACCGCCTTCTCGATACTTCACTCTCATATGCATTCCGATCAGGGAACCTCAGATGGAGCTCTGGTTGGATATACTCTCTCAGATACCCTGTCAGGGAGTGGAGCGGTCTCAAGAGGTGTTTGTGTACTGAGTAAAGACGGCCTTTTATCTCATATTGATGAAACTCAGGATGTTCGCCTTGTTGATGGGTGTATCACTGGGAAACACATGGAAGGAATCCATGGCTTCCCTCCGGAGAAAAACCATGTGGAGCTTTCAGGAGATTCTATCGTATCTATGAATTTGTGGGGATTCACCCAATCGACAATTGACTATATGCGTTCACAGTTCAGTAATTTCCTTGAATACAATGCCTCGAACACATCGCAAGAATTTCTGCTGTCCACTGCTGTGAATGGCCAGATTCAAGCTGGTTCGACTTCTATGCAAGTACTTCATACAAAGGATAGGTGGTTTGGAGTAACGCACGCCTCAGATAAAGACCAAGCCCAGACCATGCTGCTGAACCAAATTGATCAAGGCGTCTACCACCGGTCACTTACCGACGGCTTCGCAGAGCTAGTTTCATAGTGCGCTCAAGAAGACATGGGAGCGTCTAGTACATGCAGTTGACCCAGTTGGATTGGATCGTCGTCTGCCTGTACATCACTGTAACGCTTCTAACCGGTCTATACTTTGCGCGTCGTGCAAGCCGCCAGACTGACGAATTTTTCCTTGGCGGACGCTCTATGCCCTGGTGGCTTCTCGGTACCTCCATGGTCGCAACTACTTTTTCCACTGACACTCCAAATTTGGTAACAGATCTAGTACGAACAGGAGGTGTTAGTGAGAACTGGATCTGGTGGGCGATGGGCATCAGTGGGATGTGTACAGTGTTCTTTTATGCACAACTCTGGCGCCGATCAAATATCCTTACGGATGTCGGTTTCTACGAACTCCGTTACTCCGGACGTCCGGCAGCTTTTCTGCGTGGCTTCCGCGCGCTGTACCTGGGCATCTTCTTCAATGTGATGATCATGGCTACGGTGACTCTCGCCGCGATCAAGATCGGTGGCATCCTTTTGGGTGTATCCAAGTATGAAGTCATACTAATTGCAGGAACTGTAACAGCCCTATACTCAGCTACATCTGGGCTTTGGGGAGTTGTAGTCACGGACCTACTGCTATTCATCGTCGCAATGACTGGATCGCTTGCGGCTGCGTACTATGCGGTACAACAACCTGAGGTGGGTGGACTAAACGGTTTATTCACTAACCCGGAACTAGCAGGAAAACTTGCACTACTTCCCGACTTCACAGACCTGCATAGCGCGGCTGCGATCTTTATTATCCCAATCGCAGTTCAATGGTGGAGCACTTGGTACCCAGGTGCCGAGCCGGGAGGGGGCGGCTATGTAGCACAGCGGATGCTTGCGGCGAAAGATGAGTCCCATGCCCTCAAGGCTACTCTTTGGTTTAACCTAGCCCACTACGCCCTGAGACCATGGCCGTGGATCATTGTGGCGCTTGCTTCTTTGATCGTTTATCCGACACTCGATTCTATCCAAGCAGCTTTCCCGACAGTTGACCCTTCTATCGTGCGACATGATTTAGCATATCCGGCTATGCTGGTCTTCTTGCCCTCTGGACTTCTAGGGCTGGTCGTGGCTTCTCTGGCAGCAGCATATATGTCCACAATCAGTACCCACCTCAACTGGGGAGCATCCTACATTATCGATGACTGGTATCGTCGTTTCGTATCACCTGATCGAGAGGATCGCCACTACCTCCGGCTAGCTCGGCTAGCAACAATTGGGCTGATTGTACTCGCCGGAATCGTTTCACTTTGGCTCGAAAATGCGTTGCAGGCGTTCCAGATTCTTCTCCAAATTGGAGCTGGGACGGGCTTGGTATTCCTTCTTCGATGGTTCTGGTGGCGCATTAATGCTTGGAGTGAAATCTCCGCGATGATCATATCATTTCTCATCGCTGTGTACTTCGAGTTTATTCACACAAACATGCTGGGGCTAGAAGCTCTAGAGCCCTCATTTCAGCTCGTCTTTGGGGTGCTCTTAACATCCATCGGATGGGTCACCGTAACACTACTGACGCCTCCAGCGAGTCCGGAAACTTTAAAAAGCTTTCACCAACTCATACGACCCATGGGTGGAGGATGGCGAGGGGCTGGGCTTGGCCTAGAACCTGATCCAAACGGCTCGAGTCCAACTGCAGCATTTCTGGCATGGTTCCTGGGTTGTATAGCAATCTATGGTGCACTGTTCGGGACTGGTTATGCCCTCTACGGACGGCACACTTTATCGCTCCTCTGCATTACAACAGCGGCCTTAGCAATTCTTTGGCTTTTCCGGCTACTTCCGAAAATTGAGCTTCGTTAGTCAAACCACTTTGCTTATCGACTAAGCACGTTTTTCACTGACCCACCAATAACGGAAAGCAATCGGACAGAGTCGCCATAAAAGAGCACCGAAAAACACTGCGGCAACAACGCCAGTACCTGCGAAAAGGACTCCATTCGAGCCTGCTAACCATGCCGGAGGCACATAGGTTTCACCCGGACTAAGGATCGCTCGCGTTACCCCTGTTACGGCCCCTGAGACATGTAGCCATACAACCAAAGCTGCCACACTTAAGTTCAGCCAAACCACAATCCTGCGCATTCCCGCTGTGTTAAGACTCTCTGCAGCGGAATCCCCCTCTCTCACGCGAAGGTGTTCTCCCAGAATCCAGATAATTGCACCTAACAGAATCATGGTGTCGATACCGATCGTGGCACCCATCGCGTGTCCGGTGACCGCATATGTCCCGTGTATTATCGCGTTAAGTGGAGGAATCGAAATCAGGATTGCTGAAAAAAGGATGAAGACTGTCCAGTATTTTGATGCTGCGAAGCTTTCTCGGGTCGCACAGAACTCCCCGTGTTTAGTTACGCTCACCAACCCCCAGACGTCGTAGACGGCTCTACACAAAACCGTGATCTCAGCCATCGAAACCACAAACGATATCCACTTCACCAAGTGATCCTGCGGTAAATGGTATGTATGGTGTGCAAAATTTGTGAACGAGTTGAGTAGACCAACTGCAAATAGAGCATATGCGATCTTCGAGTGGCCATAACTAGGATTCCGGCTGATGCGTTCTCCGATGTAAATAACCGAGCCGTAGACAAAGAGATTAAAGCTTCCCACGAGTGTACCTGTTGCCTTCCATTGCACCTGGAGATCTTGCACGGGATTCGAGAAAAAACTCGGAATCAGATACAAATGCTGCTCTATGAACGTGACAACAAAAAACAACATTCCCACGCCCCACATCGTTATGTAAACCGGTCGCTGAAAGAAGTTTGGCCCGGCGATACGAAAGAAATTCCATAGGTAACAGAGCCAACCAACCAGTATCAGTACACTAAACATTGGATGGAACCCAACGTATTCCCGGCCTGATCCCACACCCAGGCTAAGGGTGAAGAGAATTCCAATTCCAGCGGCTGCCCATGACACCACCTGTACTCTCAGGCGCCAACGATCTCCCCAAGTCACGTCACCACCATGATCTTGTAGCCACCGATGAACGACTGCTACTCCCCCAAGAAAAATCCAGGCAGATGCGAAAGCTGTGTGAATAGGCCGCAGCTGGCGGAGGTCGAGACCGACTGATTGAAAGCTGGGAGCTAGAGCAGGCACTGAATACAGCGCAGCGAGTATTCCTCCAATTAGTGTAACTGCAATTGCGATCAAACCACCCCGGATAAACATGATCGTTGCGAACTGCCGGACTGGATGACCCTGCGCGAAGGAAAGCAAGCGACTGCTGGCTTCATTGGGCACTAACTCGCGCTCCAGGTTGGCATGTTTCATGACTGCAACGCGAGGAGCGCGCAGGTGATTAACAGTGTCACAGCTCTCACTTACCTGTACTCCCACCAAGGCAGCAATCTCCAATTCACATTGCGATCCACCTGCCTGGTTCGCGTATCATCTTCTAACTCCCCTCTATGCTCATTTAGCCAGAAGAAATAAGAGATCAGGTCATTGATCTGTGAGGGTGAGAGTTCAGGAACTGGTGGTGGCATGCCAGTCTCTGGCTTGCCACTGGTAAGTATGTCGACTAGGTCAGGTTCACTAAGCCTCTCGACAGTGGTCGAAAGATCAGGTGCTCCCACAATTGAGGTCTGAAAGGGGAAATGACACGCTTTGCACAGCCCAGTTCGAAATGTTTCAAACCCTGCAGCAGTACTATTTGGAAGTACAAAATCGCTGACCGCGGACTCAAATGCTTCCTGTAAACTTGTACCCGTACTGGGGTCACCCATCCTCAGCTCACCTCTGCCGAGATCCGGACGATCAATTTCATTCATAAAGGTCTTTAATTGATCAATCTGTCGTGAGCTAAAATTGAAGGCTGGCATCTGACCACTCCCAACAGTCAGAAGTGATACAAGCCGTGTCTCGTCAACGCGGCTTGCGGCATTCGTTAGATCAGGGCCAAGGAACCCTCCCTGGCCCCAGAGTTGGTGACAAACTTGACAAGCCGACTCATGGTAGATCTGACGACCTTCAATCGCTTCCAAAGAGAGTTCTAGATCCACGTCATCCCTGTAGACGAAGATTGACTGGGCCAGAAAACAAAGGACCAAGACCGCTAGTAGTCTCTTTTTTGACGATGGGTTAAGCATCTGCTCTTGAGTTGATATTACACATCATCTAAGAAACAACCCGGACAAACCAAAGGTCATGCCAAAGTTCGGTGCATTATCCGTAAGCCCGAAGGAGACCGCTGAATCAATTTGCCACCAATCATTCAACAAAAATGTGCCCCCGGTTTGTATTAAACCGATATTACCTCCGTATTCATCTCTTGTGATTTGTTCGAAAGCCATCTCAGAAAACACTCTGAACCGAGGGGAAAAAAGGCCGCGGCTTATCACTAACCCTAACACACCTGATGGGTACCGACTGAACTCGTCCCGATCTAACTGAAACCCAGGCATTATAGCGATCCCCCAGTCACCTCTGAAATCGCCTTGATCAACGTAGTCCCCGTCAATCCAAGGTATGTGAAAACTCCATTCCGCTACTACGCGAAAGGATGGGCGTATCCCAAATCCCCGTAACTCAGCAGACCCGATTGGCAGATCTGCGTGAACCAAGGCGGCCATCGCAGGTCTGCTGGATTCCTCCGAAGGAAGAAAAGACCACTTAACACCAACCGAGAAGTCAGAAATTCCGTTAGTAGTGATCTGTCTTGAATTGAGTTCGGATGTCGAATTCGAGAGAGTCTGCTCAGTAACTCGATACTGAGTAAACCAGTCCGACTCTAACCTTAGCTCCCAAGAGTTGGCTATCCCAACTCGGAAGAGAAAAGGGGTAGCCCAGGTATCAATGTTACCGACACCTGTTGTTTCCGTATCAAATGCGAAAGAGCCTTCAACCTGAATAGCACCCGCACCCACTGTTGAGCTCGATTCAACAAAGTCTGGACGATCTGTCCCAATGGGTACTTGAGCGATCGCTAATCTGGGTAAAGCGATTGCTAAAGCAATGGAGGAAACCACAGGGAAAAAAGCAGATAGAGCCCACATCCTATTTTTCTCAGCAGTCATGAAAGACCGGCCATGCCTTACTAGAATGCTTAAGCATTTATCGAAGAAGGTGCCTTAGTGGAATGCGGGAAGGTGAAGAAGGCGAGGTCATCGAGTAGCGTCAACCCAATACTCAGGATTACAGCGTGATTATCGAAGCCCCCGCGGAAGGCTTGGTTACAAAATGGCTTTGATCGGTATCCGTTTTTATACCCCGAGGCCCATAATATCCTTGCGACAAGCCTTCTAGAACCTCATCTACCTTATCCTGCTCAGTAACCATGATGACAGATCCACCAAAACCAGCCCCCGTGAGCCGAGCACCTGCCGCTCCAGCTTCACGACAAACTACAACAAGTTCATCAAGTTCTACTGAGCTGACTTCGTAGTCGACACGGAGACTCCTATGTGAAGCGTCCATCAAGGAACCAAATGCTTGAATGTCCTCGCTAACCATAAGGTCAATAGCTTTTCCTACTCGAACAGCCTCTGTAATCACATGTCGGAAACGCTGTAAGCGAGTTCCTTCGAGCACAGCCTCTGCGATCTCGATCGCTAGGTCCTCTCCAAGAATCTCAAGAAGGTTCCTATACCCAGTGACTTGAGAGCGAATTAGACCACGTTCTAATGCAGTATTAGTGACAATCCTCAAAGCGTGTTCAGATTCATCGCGACGCGCATTATATGCGCTCATCGCATAGCCTGATTTCTCAGCGCGCACTCCAGAATTAGCGGTTACGAACCGCCAGCTCTCTGGAACCAGAATATGTCTGATCTTTAGGGGACTAAACTCGATCCTAGCCGCATGGCGGGCACGGCCGCCAAGGGATATCGCCTGATCCATCCCACCTCCGCGGGTCCCTGTATAGCGTTCTGCATCAGCCATCATATCCGCGAAAGGCAGAGTTTCTATCATAACTCTGTTGACGTGGGCAAGAGCCAGCCCAACCGCGTTAACAAGCGCGGATGAAGATGAAAGCCCGGATGCTATAGGGATATCAGAGACAAGAACACCATCAAATCCACGTGATATAGCAAATCGTCTCGCTAACTCATCCGCCGGAGCCTTCAGGTAGTTTCCCCAATGACCTGGCGGACTAGCAGTTATCTCCGGACCAATCTCGAACTCGACTTCTTCAAAGTCCTCGCGAACACTACGAATCCGCACAAATCCATCATCCCGACACCGGAAAGCCAAATATGCTTGGCGCTGAATAGCCATCGGGAATACTGGCAGGTCATGATAGTCAATGTGCTCACCAATCAGGTTCACACGCCCCGGAGCCCGAGCAAAATGAGTCGGCTGCTCACCGAACTCTTTGAAAAAAGCCTCGCCGGATACGAGTTCCAACGGTGACCGGTCCACTTGACGTGGATTGGGCCAATTCACTTACCGAACTCGTACGTAACCGACTCCTTCTCTAATGTCGATGTCGGTTCCGAAAGGCTTCGAGCGCTCGACAAGGTCGTTCAGAATTTTTTCCGCAAGAACGCCATGTGCCAACATAGGCCGTCCCCGTACCCAAGCTGGCTTTCCATAGCCCAAGGTTATCGGGTGAAGTGCTAGTTCAGTCAGTTCATCCCCGGTGAATGTCGGCATAGCAACGACCGCCTCCCAAATCTCGGGGTTTGCTGGGAATCCAACTGTCTCATTCTGGTAGCGCCTGGCATTGAAGTCCGCTACATGGTCATTCACACCGAGATCGTACGCCTGGTAATTCTCTTCGGGTAGCCGGAGCAGGGTCTCATTCTGAAATACAAAGTCACCCAAAGAGTAGAAAATCGGCTTGCCCTTGTAGATCTCTATACCACGAAGTACGTGAGGTCCGTGGCCCACGAACATCGTAGCGCCCGCATCCACCATTGCCCTCGCGAACTCTACTAGAAAACCGGCTGGAACGGAGCGAGCTCCCCCACTTTCGTGTGCGTGAATGGTAACAATTACCTGGTCAGCGAGGCGGCTGGCACTTTGCACTACTGCCGCAATTTCAGCCACATCTTCCGGATTCGGTCGAGTCACCACGCCCGTTTCTGAACCTTCAATGAAATTGGTGGAGAGCGTACGTGCCCCCCGATCACTGCGGTTGAAGCTTAATCCCATTTCTTCTGCTAGCACTTGGAAACGATCAAGCTGTTCTGCGGTAGCAACTCGTTCGGTTGTGTAACGAAGCGGACTCAAACCAGGCCGGGACTTCATGCTCCCACGGGCATTCCCAGCTCGAGAATGATCAGGGAAGGTCGACGACATAGAGATTAGAGCTACTCGACCACGTGCGGTCTCCAAGAAGCGGGCCTCTCGGGCTTCCGCGAGACTCTCACCTGCTCCTGCGTGCACCAACCCTGCTTCGTCTACGTATTTGGTGGTCAGGCGAAGACCCTCAACTCCATAATCACCAGTATGATTATTTGCGCGCGATACCATATCGATACCTGCCCAAACAAGCTCCTTAGCAAGTATTGGTTCGCCGCGCATCCAAGTTCCTCCGCTCTGGTGAGCTGGATACGGCTCATAATCATGGAAGAGGACTTCGAGATTCGTAAAAGCTGCGTCTGCACCGCGAATCAAATCGATCAGCTCGAGAAAATCTGGTTCCTCGTAGACGGACAATCTCCTCGTGATGATCGCGTCCCCCGTCAAAGCAAGTGTAATCTCTTGGGCCGGGGTCGAGACCACCAACCAACCTATCGCGAAGCTGGTTAGCCCAGTGACACGAAATCGTTTCATCACAATTCTCCTCCTTCTACGCTCTAAGAATTTCCAGTTTCGGCCACTGCGCCCACCGCCCTCGTGTAAAATCAGGCACATCGATCGGGCGACTACGGTTAGCAACTGACCACTCCGACAATGGGGTGATCACTGACATCGCGGCTGCATCGTAGACATTCATATCGGTGGGTTTGCCCTCCCGCAGGCATTTCACCAACCGGTAATCCTCTATGTAGTCCATACCTCCATGCCCGGCTCCTGCTGACTGCTCCTCAAGATCTTTCCACAGTGGGTGATCATACTCGTCTCGTAAATCCATCCAATCCTGCCACTCATGTCCGGAACTCAGGCCTTCGATATGGACTCGGTGAGGATAACCCTGAAATAACCCCTTAGTCCCTTGGACCATGTGAATCCGTGAATACGGCCGGGGAAGGTTTGTGTCATGGCTGAGATAAATCGTTCTCCCGCGTACTGTTTTGATCATGGTCGTGTTCACATCACCAAGGACATAACGCTCTGTGCGCTTCGGGTGATCCTCCGGGTAGTTAGCCTGCGCCCATTCTTGTAACCCCTGTGATGGCGAGCTCATCGACACGAGATATTCGAACTGATCTCCACGATTGATATCCATCACATTGGCCACTGGACCCAGGCCATGAGTTGGGTAGAGGTTGCCATCTCGTACCATGGAGTGAGCACGCCGCCAGAGGCCTTCCCCAACGTCAGAGAACTTGATCTCTCTAAGGTCGTGCAGGTACCCGCATTCGGCGTGAAGTATATCCCCCAATAGGCCCAAGCGAGCCATATGGAAAACCATCATTTCAGGACGGTCATAGTTACAATTTTCCATCATAACGCAGTGCTTGCGGTATTTTTCAGCATACTCGACAAGTTTCCAACAGTCATCGGTCGTGTATGCGGCCGGGACCTCGGTAGCAGCATGCTTTTCGTTTTCCATCGCAGATACGCACACTGGCACATGCCATTCCCACGGTGTAGCAGTGAACACAAGATCTAGGTCTTCAGTCTCGCACATGCGAACAAAATCTGTCTCGTGACGCCCGTACATCGTCGGCGGTGCTCGACCATCGTCAGTCACCCAACTCGAGACTTCCTCATTGCGTGCCGAGTCGATATCACAAAGAGCTACAATCTCAACGCCTTCAAGCCCTAGAAAATTCCTAACATGAGCTCCTCCCATTCCCCCTACACCTACAAAGCCAATGCGCACTACATCGATAGGGTCTGCGGCGAATAGCTTAGCGGGAGCCGGACCCATATCAGGGCGCTGTTGTTGGTGATCAAGATCTGCTGAAGCCGGAATAGGAGAAAGTCCGGACGTCGCGCCAAGTCCAAGGCCAGCAGCGCCAAGCTTGAGAAGTTCGCGTCGACCGAGGAAATCTAAATTATGGGAGTCACTCATTATTAACCTGACTTTTCGAAACTTACTAAGTAGTACTCAGCAAATTGAATGGTGCCCTGGCACAGCTCAAGGCCGGCCAGCCTATACCTGACAGTAGCGCAATACCCTCTCAGTCCGCCAATTAAATCACCTGAGTACTCCCAGACGAAGGAATCCTCCAGCCCCGTGAATCCAGAAGCTGTACGCTCATCAGTAGGCGAGCCAACGTTTGCCCGTAATCTCGGGCTATTCGACGCTACAATGATCGGTGTTGGTGCGATGATTGGAGCTGGGATCTTCGTACTTACTGGGATTGCCGCAGGCGAGTCCGGTCCAGCTTCTATTCTCGCGTTCGCACTTAATGGAGTAGTAACACTTCTCACGGCTTTTGCTTATGCCGAACTGGCCGCTGCAATTCCAGAGGCTGGAGGAGGCTATGCTTTCGTTCGGAGAGCATTCCCTGGCGCAGTTGGATTCACTGCCGGTTGGATGTTGTGGTTTGCTTATACGGTCGCGTGTTCACTATACGCTCTAGGATTCGCCGGATACTTCTGGGAATTCTTCCTTAAGTATATACCCGGCTTCGCCGATGCATCGTTTGCCCTCATGGGAGAACATGCCGCAGGTCTATTTGTAACCCTTGTCATTGGGGGACTTTTCATCCGCCTTAACGTCCGGGGCGCTGAAGTCACCGGGATGGCAGAGAATGTCCTGACCGTTGCCAAGCTTATCATACTATCGGTGTTCGTTGCATACGGTCTCGGAGCTGTGATCGATGCACCACCGCAACAGGTAACAAACTCTTTCAATCCATTCTTCCCTGAGGGTATGGGTGGAGTGATTGTCGCGATGGGTCTCACTTTTATCGCATTTGAGGGTTATGACCTCATCGCTACGGTCGCCGAAGAGATCAAGGAACCTGAAAAGAACATCCCCCGGGCTACGTTCATCTCTCTAGGAATCACAGTAGTCATGTACTTGCTGATTCTCTTCGTGGCACTCACGGCAGTGACTCCAGAGAGTGGTGAGCCTTCATGGCGTTTCCTCGGAGACTATGGCGAAACAGCTATCGTGCGCGCTGCTGAAGGCTTTATGCCCGCATTTGGTGTTGGAGTAATCGTTTTTGGCGGTCTACTGAGCACCATGTCAGCCCTCAACGCTACAATCTTGGCATCGTCCCGAGTTGCATTTTCGATGGGCCGGGACCGTTGGCTACCAAAAGCTGTAGGGACGATCCACCCAGTTCGGCGCACACCTCATATTGCGATTCTCTTAAGCGGTGCAGTTCTGCTCTTAATGGCACTGACTCTTCCCATTGAAGCAGTCGGCTCCGCCGCAAGTCTGATTTTCTTACTGACTTTTGCTATGGTGAACCTCTCGGTCATAGTGCTACGCCGAAAGGCACCAGACCTGCCAAGGCGATACAAAGTTCCCCTCTATCCGGTTGTACCTCTCCTCGGCATCGTTCTCAATGTTTTTCTAGCGGTATACCAATTCAATTTCCAACCGCTCGCTTGGTATGTGACCATTGGCTGGGTTCTCATAGGTCTGGTGCTTTACTATGCCTATTCCGAGAAACAAGCTGCAACGGACAAGCCTCAGGTCCTAGAAACATCTTTGCCACCTGTCGCAGCTGTACAAGACACGGTGGTTGTGCCACTCCATAATCCAGACCACATCGGCATTCTACTTGACTATGCGGAAGTAATCGCTGAAGCGAGGGAGAAAGCCTTAGTAGGATTTTCAGTTGTTGAAGTACCGCGGCAACTACCAATTCACCAAGGCCTGCGCTTCACGCATCATCGGGAAGGCCTTTTGAGAGCGGCAAGTCAAGAGGCCAGAGATCGAAACATCGAGATCGAGACTGATCTAATGGTGGCCCATAAAGCCTCAGATGGGATTCTATCGGGGGCAAGCCGATACGGAGCTGACTTCATGGTTATGGGGTGGAAAGGTTACACCGATACCCGAGATCGAATTTTCGGAGAGGTTGCAGATCAGGTCATCAGGAACTCCCCCTGTGACCTCGCTATGTTGAAGGTTGAGAATCGCGAACGTCCGAAGCGGTGTCTCTTCCCCACCACAGGTGGTCCACACAATCGACTGGCAGCTGAGGTTTTAAATGTTCTCGCACCAGCATTCGGTATGTCTGTCACAGCATGTTATGTCGTGAAGCCTAATGCATCCAAAGCACAGCTTGCACGGGCAGATAAGCGGCTCGGTAAAACGCTGGACCGTCTCGAGTTAGACCTGCCAGTAAATCGAAAGGTGATTGAGTCTCCATCTATCGCTGGCGGTATTGCGAAAGAGAGCGTTGAATACGACTTAGTCGTTCTAGGCTCAACCCGAGATCGGTTTATAAGGCAACTCATGTTCGGCGAAATACCAACGAAGGTGGCCCGCTACTCTCCGGCATCAGTGCTTGTAGTCCGCCGCTATGAAGGCCGGATGAGATCTCTCCTAAAACAGGCATTCGGGTAAACGTACAAGACGAGAAGAAGGTGATCTCTTATTCAATCGCCATTCGGGTTTGGACGCTGTCTTGACTCAAGACCTACAGCTTGCAGCACCCGATATGCATGCTCTGGGGCTTCCCTTATTTCCATCTCTAGCCCAGCCACCTGTGCTTGTTCAGCAATTCTAGCGATACCCTGTGCCGCAGTCAGATCAATTCTTCCCAAACCAGCGCAGTGTACTATGATTCGTTTCACGCCAGGCTCTTGAGCCAAACTCGATAATAGTGAGTCCTCAAGTGCTGGAGCCGATCCAAACCAAAGCACTCCCTTCGGCTCGAAATGAAGCTCCTCTCCCTCAATGTGAGTTTTGACACCTGGCTGCAGTTCACGCCACATATGTGCCGCTGTCGCCATGACTACCCCGAGTACAACCGCCTGCTCAATTCGCGGAGCTAGAATCAGCGTGAGCCCGAAAGTGCCCCACCCAACCGCACCTTGAGGTCCCGATATTGCCCACAGACTTATCAACTCTTTCACACGGAAAAGCGGCCAAATCGCAGCGATCACAATCCCCGACAGGATCGCCTGCGGAAGCGGAGCCAAGACATATGCGAAAGGCAGAAAAGCCAAAACCACAAGACCTGCAATGAGACCACTCCAACGGCTACGGGCCCCGGAAAAGCGATTTACGCTGCTACGGGCAAAGGAACCCCCAACCGGCAATCCCCCTACAAATCCGGCAGCAATATTAGCCATTCCTTGACTAAGAAACTCTCGACTCGGATTCCAGCGCTGACGATCCTCATTGGCAAATACCCGGGCAATCGATGCAGAATCCGCGAAGCCTACAACTGCGATTACTGCTCCTGGTAGAATGAGCGCCGGCAAACTGCTCCACGGCAAATCAATCGAAACTGCTGGTAGGCCTACTGGTATGTCACCAACTACTGAACCGTTATATCCAAAGATGATTGAAAAGAGGAGACCTACTAGAGCGGCGATCAAAACCCCTGGTACCAAAGTGTGTATAGCTCTTCCAATGACAATGATTATTACTGATGTCGTCGTAAGTGCTACGGCTAGGAATTCCCATGAACCTGGATCTGATAGGGTTAAGAATGCTCCCCTAACCACACCGACATTGGCTTCAGATATATCAACACCGAATGTTGAAGGAAGCCGAGCACACACAATCAGGATAGCAACTGCTGAGGTAAATCCAGTCATTACTGCGCGAGACATCAGGTAGCTGACCCATCCCGCTTTCAGTAATCCTACCGCAGCACGTACAAGTCCACATACCACAGCCAGCAAGGCTGCTAAGGTCGTGAATTCAGCCGTACCCGGTTCAGCCAGAGGCAGTAACGCACCAAGCGTGAGCAAGGCAGTCATCGCTACAGGCCCAGTTTGAAGATAGGGAGATGAAGCGTACAGTGCCGCCACAATTGGTGCAGCAGCAGCAGCATATAAGCCATGATGGCTCGGAAGACCAGCTAGCTCAGCGTATGCCATAGACCCTGGGATTAACATGAGTGCAACCCCGAGTCCGGCTAAAACATCTCTGAATGAAAACTGGTGAGTAGGTTCAGTGAAAATAAAGTTGGTCAAGACACAGTTTCAGCGGTTATTCTTGCTCCTCCTTCTGAAAGTTTTCTCAGTAATTTTGATGTTGCCCGAGCTTGATCCAAGAAAAAGTCAGCGGTAATTCCGAGTAGTTCCCGACGATGCTCGTGGCCCGCCGCCTGTCTATCTGCTTCGGTGGCAAGTGACTGCAGAAATCTACTGGAGTCCTGACTGAGAAGGTGCTCTAGAGCGTACCGACGTTCACCAGCTCTCAATCCCAGGTCGAGCTCAGAAGAGAGACGAGCAAGGTCAGCCCTGGCCAGAATGATTCCAGCCCGTACAGGTGCGAGAAGCCCAGAGATGAAGGCATCCGCTCCATCAGTCCGCGGATCCGCAAGTGGCGATGACTCGCGAAGGTGTAAGGGTAACTGTTTTGGGCAACCTGCTCGGACAAGTTCAACCCGTAAGACTTTATCAAGAAGAAGTGCCCAGCTGCGATAGGGTCCAGCAGCAATCTCAATCACACGCTCCAGGTAGGCTGGGACCCAAGGAGCTATGTGCTCCTGTAGAAGAGCGTCCCTCCCCCGATTAATCATCAGTGTCTCAGCCTCTGAAAAACGAGGAGGTTTTCCTGAACTATTCCCTACGAGACCGATCTGCTCGCTCAATGTCGCATACAAACCTAGTAGGGCTGAAAGATGGTCCGGCTCCGGAGGAGAATTCCTTCCTAACGCTCCCCAAAATCCCGCCACGCGGCTCTGTGCCTCTCCTCCCAACATACCTTCTGAGCCAAGGTGCACAGATGCATAAGGATAAAGCTGGAAAAGAAAAACATCGGCGTAGTCCGAAGCACTAGGTGAATCCTCGATGCCCAGAGTTTTCCATAAGTGAATGTGCTCTGAAGCAGGTGCCTCTGCGAAAACTGCTAGGGTGCGAATCAGGTCAACGGAAGCGTGCCCCGACTCCTTAGGTGTAAGAGACAGGTCTAATCCCTGATTCCTCACTTGAGCGTCATACTTCAGCAGGCTCAGTTTCTAAAGGAAGACGGTATGCGTCACGTTCAGGTCGCACAGGTCGTAACATCCAGTATGGACGCCTCGTTCCATCGGGAGAATAACGGTCTGCTGAACGAGTCATTGCCAGCCACTTCTCGTAGGCTGCTTGAGACTTACCCGTATCTACTGAGACATCGCCAGCTTGATCCCCCTCTTTAGCAGGGCAAATCCGTACAGCTTGATGCCAGCAGTGCATCCCCGAAATTGGGTCGGGATGTACTGCATGGGTGAGATTTTGGTGCACGCCGAGGTCTGTCCACCAAATACGCATGGTATCAGGATCTGATGAAGCAAATGGCTCACCACCTTTACGGGGTGTGAGTGACCACTCAGAACCTTCTTGGTTCAACGCCACCGTACTTATCCCCAGTCGCTGCCCCTTATGCCCTTCCGGTTTCCACCGACCCATATGATGGCTGCACGCGGCAACTCCAGGCCGAATACCTTCGGTAATCCAAGACTTAAGAACAAAGTAACCAAGCTCAGTCTCAACCCTAACAAGATCACCTGTCTTTGAAATCCCCATCCTATCGGCATCTATTGGATGGATCCAAAGCGGGTTTGTATGAGCGATCTCGTCCAGCCATTTTGAGTTCGCACTACGGGTATGAATCTGGACAGGCACGCGGAATGTGGTGATCAAAGGAACCTGATCATCCTCAAGATTTTCCGGGTGAATATGGCTCTTTATGTATGTGGGTATCGCAAGTTCAGGCCAACCCCAGTCATGTAGTGTACGTGACCAAAATTCGAGTTTGCCAGTCGGCGTGGGCCACCCTTTAAGGATCTCCCCGTCTACCCTGATCCCGACTCTACGCCTCCCATCCTCATCATCGTCAATCTTGGTTCCTCCCGGAGCTTTAGGACTGGGAGGTATCGGTGCTCGACTATACACTCGACCCATTTCATCCACCCGCACATCCTCTAGCTCATTATCAGGAACCGACTGCTCATGCACCCTACCAACCTTATTCGAAATCTCGAATGCCCCATATCGACGCATGTACTCAAGAGGGGTCAATCCCTCTGCTGCTGAAGCCTCAGGAAGACCCGGTACCGAGTTATCAAAGATCCAACTGTAATACTCGTCGATCGTCATTTTTTCACCGGGAACCTTCTTGGATTCAAAGAATTCTCGGATCCCAAGTGATCCGTCTGGATCAATTCGCCACGTAAGATCAATCCAGAACTCATTCTCTTCCCAAACTTCTCCAGGATTTACCTGACGTGTGTCAGTGATTTCCTCGTCCAAACGCTCCCGAGCTGCCCGTAGCACCGGCTGCCGGAAGGCAATCCATTGGCCGTTATACTGTTCATAAGAAGTGAGATCATGGCGTTCCGAAGCATGCCCCATCGGTAGGATGTAGTCAGCAAAGTATGCGGTCTCATTCCATGTAGGTGTCATTGCAACATGTAGCCCAATCCGTTCCTCATCACTCAACATTTCGATCCAACTGAACCCATCTGGGTTGGTCCATACCGGGTTGTAGACACGAGTAAAGTAAACATCGAGATGGGCATCCTGATCCTTCATTAGATGCGGCATGAGGAAGGACATCTCCATAAGTGACAATGGATACTCGCGGGGCCATGTCACTTCGTTCCATCCCTTCGGGTGTTGATGTGGCAAACGAGGAGGCCTAGGCGTGAACTTATTCCAGGAGTTAGGAAATGTCCCACCCTCAGTAGCTAACGCTCCTAGTAGTGCATTCAGCAAAGTCAGTGTGCGAGCGACCTGCCACCCTCCCAAATTCCCTGAGCCAGCACTCCTCCAATTATGAGTCGCAAAACGAGTACCCGCCGTCGACACTACCTTCGCTACCTCTAGAAGTGTCGTAGCATCGATACCAGACTCTGTCGATGCGTATTCGAAGGTGAATTCAGAGTATATCTCACGAAGGTGCTCTTCAAAATTCTCAAAAGAGGCACCGGGCTCGTCATTCACGACCTCCATATACTCCTGCCAATTCCACCAACGCCGAACGAATTCTCGGTCGTATTTGCCTTCGCGGATCATCCAGTTTGCAATCGCAAGAAAGATCAATGCCTCCGAGCCTGGATAAGGAGACAACCAGTGATCAGCATGGGTAGCTGTGTTGGACAGACGGGTATCAAAGACTATGAGCTTCGCGCCGTTCTTCTTACCCTCCATAATCCTCTGAGCATGAGGATTGAAGTAGTGGCCCGTCTCTAAGTGACTACTGACAAGCAGGATGACTTTAGCATTGCTGTAATCGGGGCTAGGCCTGTCCATCCCCATCCACCAATGATATCCAGATCGTGCACCACTTGAGCATACATTCGTATGTGAGTTATGACCGTCGACCCCCCATGCTGCGAGCATGCGTTCAGTGTATCCATCCTCACCCGGACGCCCGACATGATAGACCACCTCTTCGTGGCGCTCCTCCTGCATTGCAGTTCGGATTCGCCCAGCGATTTCATCGAGTGCTTCATCCCATGAAATCTGTTCCCATTTCCCTTCACCACGCCGGCCGCTCCGCTTCAAGGGGTAGAGAATCCGGTCTGGATCTGTAATCTGGTTGAGTGTCGCAGGCCCCTTAGCACAGTTCCTGCCCCTTGAGCCTGGATGTTCAGGATTCCCTTCGAACTTCCTGACCTGAAGAGTTTCCCTATCAACGTATGCTAGCAGTCCACAAGCCGACTCACAGTTAAAGCACGTAGTCGGTACCAGCATGTACCGCTTCTCTACTTTCTCCGGCCACGACTTTGAGTCCAGCTCCACCCAATCATTCCACCGTTCCCTTGGCGGAAATGATGCGAGATGAATCCGGCTAGCACCTGGATAGAACGTTTCACCCCGACCTTCAACTTCAGCTTTCGCAGCTGAAACTCTTTGATTCAGCTCATTAAGATGGGTCGAGTCATTCATGCGAGCGGTACTGACTGGCCAGCCTGAACGTAGGCATGTTCGTGTAAAAAGAGACCTACTAAACCCGCTAGCGCTCCAATAGTGACATTAGCACTCATCAAGAGAAGAGCGCTTGCAGTCAGCACTATTCCCCCCCAATAAAAAGCGGCGTATGCCCCTTTGGTCATATTCCTGGCAGCGAGGGCTGCGTGCGCTGTCGGATGGGGCATGCTTACCTCACCGAGAGCCAGCATGAGATGAACCGCCAAAGAAGCTTGGAGAGTCCAGATCGCACCAACCCCTAGCTCGATGGGATTCAAAAGAATCAGGCTTGCAGAACCGGCTAGAAGGGCTTGGACCAGCAGATGGGGAGGAAGCAGCGGGCTTTGCCAAAGATCCCGCGCCTTAGCCTGAGCAAAGAGATAAGCAGTATAAATCGCGGTCATAGCAGCAAGAGGTCCACCCAACCAAGCCAGGCTTTGTGGAATTTCAGGACGCCCTCCTATAACCGCCCCCAAATGCAGTGCAAGGATTCCCCCATAAGCAGTAATGATAAAGCCTCCCCTCACAAGCCAACTTCGCCACTGCGGCCTGGTAAGCACCATCCAGAAACGCTCAGGATGATCAAGGTCCCAGACCAATAGCGCACCAGTAAACATTAGGAAGATCATTGCTACTATCGGCCCCAGTAGAGTCCAAACTGGGTTCGTCCACGTAATCATCCCACTTAAGCCAAGTAGAAGCGGCACCAGGTAGGCCCCCGACGATATCGACTTGGTGAACGTGTACAGACTTACTCGCCAATCCCACGGTGCACGGTGCGGGATATCGTAGCTTAGTAGAGCAGCGGCCGAACTGTTTGATGGACCAGAATGGCCAGAAGGCACCTGGTGCTTGACGTCTCCTTGCTCACTCCACATAAAAATTCCGCCATCTGGGCGGCGTGCAGCCAATGGATCAAGTGTAGCTTGATCGGCACCCTTGTAGTAAAGCTTCGGACGGGTCTCCTTCTCAGGCCTCCGAACCGCAACAGCTTCCCTGTTAATAATTCCGCTCACAGCCGACAGTGGGTCATTCATATCGCCTACGAGAATCGCCTCAGTCGGACAAACAATCACACAAGCTGGTTCGAGACCAACATCTAGACGGTGAGCACAGAAGTTGCACTTCTCAGCAGATTTGTCTTCAGGATTAATGAAGATCGCATCGTATGGGCAAGCTGCGATACATGCTTTACACCCTACACAGATCGACTTATCAAAATCCACAATACCATCAGCTCGTCGAAACATCGCTGTCGTCGGACAAGCTTCTACACAAGGCGCATCATCGCACTGGTTACACCGCGTAACCTGAAATGAGCGACGGGCCTGTGGGAATATCCCAGTGTCCACGTACTTCACATATGTACGAGTCACCGAAAGAGGAACTTCGTTTTCAGATTTACATGCGGTTGTACAAGCGTGGCACCCGATACAGCGTGTATGATCGATGACCTTAGCCCAGAGCGGTTCGCGAGTTGCTGTAGGAACCTGAGTTGTCGGCATCCGGCAGATCTCAATTAGGAAAGTCGGGGAGCGTGCTAGGCAAGCTACTTAAGGAAAGACCTAAGTTCCACAGGCTACTTCCTAGGGCTTAGTACTCGTTAGCTGCTAATGGTTACCCAAGGACACTTAGGCCAGGCAGGTCACATTCAAGAATTTGTGTACCAACTCGGAATTCAAGCCTGATCGGCTACCTCTCCTTCGATCTCCTTGAGGGATCGCTCAACTTGTTCGGTGAGCGCCCTGCTGAAGATTCGACTGTGCCCACGGTACCAAATACCCCAAGACGGTGAGCGAAGATGCTCCTTTAACGTCTCTCGGTACGCCTCCCACATCTGGTCATCAAGTGCACCGACGCGGTGCTGGTACATGAGATTGCCAAAATGCCGAAATACGGATGTCATATAGGAATCCCAACGAACTTTCTCGTCAGGAGACAAAGCATCAGGATCCCGCTCTGCCCGTTCATAGAAAGAGGCAAATTCGGAGTCGCGGAAGGAGTGTTCTAGAAGCCGGATACTGTTCTGTACCATTGAATTGAACGAAGCTGCCTGTACAGAACGGGTGTTGTGAATGGTTTGACGGGCTAGATATATAAGCGAAACAATGACCGCAATCGCGCCAACGAATTCTCCAATATTGCCCAGTGCTGGGAGTGAGAACATCCTAAAAGCCATTCCCTGAAGGCGTCATATTCCGACCCAGAAGAATCAGACCAGGTAGAAAGCTACCTCAGTTGAGCAGAGAACCCAGACCCCGATTATGCTCCGATCAACTCATCCATCAAAAAGAGATCGGTTAGCAACGCTCGAAAGTGTATGTTTGCGTTGAGATTATCGATGAGCTGGGAACTAATCCCTTCCTGGCTTGAAACAAGCCGAACTGCCGCGAGCGTAGCAGAAGCATCGCTCTCGAGCACATCAAGCGCGTCTGACCAATTGTCTCGTGGCGTCATGGACTCTTCATCCACAAGCGAGTCAACCGCTGAACGCAAACCATCGATAGCTGATTCTGTCTTCTCTAGAAAGCCTCGAAGCTGGCCTCCGGCTTTCGAACCCTGGTCACTGGTTAACCCCTGAGCGGCATAAGCAAGGAAAAACTCATAGCTCTCCTCAATGGCATCGATACGTGTCTTGACGTCTTCGCGGGAGGAGGGCACGGCAGTCCTCAGTAGTGGGTGTGGTGGCTTAGGATTTCGTTGATCTTCTCTGAAGCGCAGCCTCTAGTCGTCTGCGCGTGGAGCACTCACTGTCGAGTCTGCAATTGCTCCACCGGGCGGGCTCTCCTGAATGCTCCCATCTACAACAGACCATTTATCAGGGTCAAAGTGCGCCAGGTACTGCTCGCGATCGATCCAACCCCGAATCATTCCCCACAGGTAGTAGCGTTTGTCTGGCCTGATCGCAAAGTAGATATGCGCGGCAACCATAATGATTAACGCAACACCTGCGATCCCATGGATGACAAATACCAACCCTGTCGCAGCTCCGGGCATTGCCGTTATCGCTGGCTCACCTACTTCAATTCCTGCGACAGCCTGATCCACGAAGGGATAATATGCGTCCGGTTCCCAGAATGGCGTTTTTATTCTCAACGTCATAAGGACACCGGTCACGATCGCCAAGAGTGATGTGACGATGATACCCCAGTGATACATCCGGTGATCGAACGGATATTTTCCTGGCTTTTCTGGCTCAGGTGACTTTGAAGAGAGCAGATGCCGGAAATGACCCATAGCTTCTCGAAAATCCTTGGCTCCCATACTCATCATCGACCAGAAGTCTTGCCAGACAATGGAGTGGATTACGTGGTAGATGATCGTGAGAATTAACACAGCACCAGCAATCCAGTGGATTGTCACCCACGCGAACTCTAGTCCGAGCAATGGAACGAACGCAGTGATGAGTAGCACGAGCATCGATGCTCCCATCGTCCAATGGAAGATACGTGAAGGCAGGGTGTGTCTGACAATTCGCTCCGGAATGCCAGCCGCCGACCCCTGGACATCAGCTGTCTCCTCATGTTCAGAGAACCCGCGAGAGCGATACCAGAGCATGTGGCCAACCACGAATAATACTGCAAGCGCTATCGCCAAATACATCAACTCCAATGAAATCCCTTGCAGTACCTCTTGGCCCCAAGGGTTAAGCTCGACATCTAGCCATCGGCCCATTATGCCACACTCCGGACCGCACGGCGCACGAGATTACTCGTCATTGGCTGTTTATACTCATTATGCTTTAGGGGACGAGAGCCATCGATCGCGATTTCACCAGCCTCAACCGCTAACGCTTCGTCGACTGCTGCGCCTATCACTAACCGCTCGACAGCATCAAGCCTCACCGGGAACGGTGCTATACCGTTCACAGCGATACGAGCGTCTTCAATCGTATTACCAGATGTCTTAAAGGCCGCTGCTACACTGACCAGTTGAAAATCCCACGATCCCCGGTCACGAATCTTCTCATAATAGAAGTGCGCATTTGCCCACTCGCTCGGAATATCAATCTGAGTAAGCAAGTCACCTGCTTCGAGAACTGTCATTCGTGTAATATCAGTCGCCGGACCAATAAAGAAGTCTTCAGCATCGTAGACATTCGAACTACGTCGACCGCGCACGGTCATCTTTGCATCGAGAGCGACCAGCGCAGGAGCAGTATCGGATGGGCTCACCGCCACACATCGGCTGGTTCCCGTAATCGCGTGCTCACGGTTCATAGCTTCAGGAGCGGCCGCATAGCAGGTATTGCCTCCCGCGCGGTAACAAGCCCAACCGCTACGATAGTACCAGCAACGGGTATCCTGGATAATGTTTCCACCGAGCGTGCCCTGATTGCGAATCTGAGGAGTCGCTACATGCTCGGCAGCATCAGCTAAAAGCATGTACTCTGAGCGTACCCGCTCATGTCGAACGATTTCGGTAAGCGTGGTCATCGCACCGATTTCTAATCCATCTTGACCGTCGCTGATACCATTGAGTTCATCAATACCGCCGAGGTCAATCACCGCCTCAGGCTTCTTTATGCGGTCTTTGAACCAGTCGTACGAATCGAGTCCGCCCGCGAGCACCCAGCCTGCCTCACCGTGCTCGGCCATTAAGGCTAGGGCATCTTCCACCGTCGTCGGCTGGAAGAGTTCAAAGGCCGGAATCATGTCTCTAATGATCGCCATTTCTCTTTCCCCTTAGCCGATGTGCTGTTCGAGGGTGAACGGTTGCGACAGCCCTTCGAGCTCCGCAAGAATGATGTCGGGTGTCAGCGGCGTACGGCATAGGCAAAGACCGCCCATCGCGTCGGCAACTGCCGATGTGAGTGCTGCTCCACCCGCACCAACAGGCGGTTCACCGATGCCCTTCGCACCAACAGGCGTCTGTGGATCAGCAATGCCCACCGCATCTACTTTCATGTCTAACGGAACATCCAGAATGCCCGGAGGTCTCGCTGTGTAGAGCCTATTTGCAAAAGGAACACCCCACTTGGGATCGAAGACCCAACGCTGGGTCATCGCCTGTCCCATGCCTTGAACACTTCCTCCAAGGACCTGAGCACCCAGGCTACGTGGGTGGAGTACCGTTCCACAGTCAGTCACCGCGACATACTCCTTGATAGCTACCACACCAGTCTCTCGATCGAGTTCGACCAGCGCGAAACCAGCCACCCAAGAGTAGACTCCTCCACTGCCACCGTAGTTGTCTCTAGCTACTCCCATTAACCCCTGCCCAGCCAGTATATTTGCTGCCGGAACAGTCGTAGCGTGGATATTGTCAGGAAGCTCGTGACCATCATACTTGCCACCAAGCTCTATCGCGCGTTCCGCAACCTGAGCGAACGTCATACTCGCGCCCCCTCCTCGGCGGAACACTCGTCCGTTGTCCATATCGTAATTGCTGGGCGAGCCACCAAGTGTTTGCGCCGCTACTTCTAGTACCTTGGCACGCGCGTCCATTCCCGCTGCATGGTTTGCTCGGGAGTGAGCATGCGTTGTCTGGCTCCCTGCCTGCACTGAGCTACGTGGCATACCTTGGCTTGAGTCACCCCACACGAGTTCTACTTGGTCCCAGTTGAGATTGAGTATCTCAGCTGCCGGCCGTGCGGTATCCATAATGGAGTGCGTGCCGAGGTTACCGAGACCTTGATGGATATAAAGTTTTCCGTCCGGGCGAATTACCATCAGGCCATCATACCCACGGGAGCCAGCAGTATAAGGCGAAAGCCCGATGCCGATCCCTGTCGATTTCGAGCCTTCTACCCTACCGGACAATTCCTGCTTGCCCGCCCAATCAAAGATCTCAGCACCTTTCAGTAGAGCTTCCTTAGCGTGCACGCTCGTGAGCGTCGAATTACGTGGTCCAAACCCGACGTCAGCATCTGGCGCATTCTTCAGATGAACCTCTAGTCGATCGAGGCCCAATTCCCTGGCTGCTTTCTCGAGGATGGGCTCCATCATAATGACGATTTGAGCGCCACCCGGTCCCCGTTGTGCTGCCTTCGGGGGAGTATTCGTGTACATCGCGATCCCCCTGAAGCGCATGTTCTGGGGCGTGTACACGAGATCCGCGATCATACCCGCGGTATTAAAGTCACCAGCCCCGAACGGGCCACTTTCCTGAACGATATAAAGGTCGATCGCGTTACACGTGCCATCAGCCAGAAAACCCATCTTCAGCCACGATTGGAAACCCGGACGTGCCCTACCGATATAGTTTTCCTCGTAGCGGGTGATACGCAGCATAACCGGCCGATTAATCTTACGTGAGAAGACGGCTGGCACTTCCATATGGGTATTTCCACTGATCTTGGATCCGAAACCACCACCGCAATACTCAGCTACCAGAATCACATCCTCAGGATCTATGTTCAGCGTACCAGCGATGGCATACTTCGTACGCTGAGCACTCTGCGTGGACACAAATGCGTGGAGTTTGCCGTTCTCCCAGTACATCATCGCGGAACGCGGTTCCATCGGATGGTGGGACAGAGATTGGTGTACGATTGATTCCTCTAGAACCAAGTCCGATTCGGAGAATGCCGAATCAATATCTCCCTTCGTCCACTCAACGGCGGCCTCACCATTTGGCATACGGCCAGCCTCTATGTCCTCAAAATCGGCGTCGGTCCACTTGAGTTCGCTGAACTCTCCGCCTCCGAAGCGGTTGCCACCAGTGTAGGCGTTCGGTCCGTTAGGCCTAAGGCTGTCTAGCGGATCAAGCACGAAAGGTAACGGCTCGAAATCTATGTCAATCGCCTCAATCGCTGCTGCTGCCTGTTCCTCAGTTTCAGCTGCCACCGCAAGAATCGGTTGGCCTTCATACAGGGGCTCATCGGTCAGGCTAGCCTCGCCTGGACGACCCTCTATCTGGCGGACTTCATCGGCACGAAGGATGTCTATGACACCGGGCATAGCAAGCGCCCTTGTCGCATCAACTCCACGTACCCGGGCATGTGGCATGGGGCTCAATAACAACTTGGCAAACACCATACCATCTGCTCTGAAATCTTCCGCATATTTCGCACGACCTGTGATCTTTGCAACGAGATCCTGAGGTGCGATATCGGTTCCAATTATTTTCTCAGCCATAAGACCCCCCTACACGCTGCGTGCGAGCTCAGCAGCTCGCATCGCACAGTTGAGGATTTTGTCATAGTCACCACATCTGCAAAGGTTGCCAGAAAGCGCATGTGCTGCCTCTGCCCGGGTGGGATTCGGATTCTCATTCACCATAGTGGTCATACTCATGATGAAGCCCGGTGCACAGAACGCGCACTGGAAGCCACCTTCATCGATGACCGCCTGCTGTACAGGGCTGAGCTCTCCTGTATCTGGATTCTCGAGCCCCTCAATCGTTGTAATAGAGCTGCCTCGCACTTGATTTGTCAGCATTGAGCAACCGTACTGGTTAACCCCATCGATTAACACCGTACAGGCTCCACATTCCGCACGATCACAGCCTAGCTTGGTGCCAGTTAGATTAAGTCGGTATCGGAGCGTCATCGCGAGAGTTTCGTTCGGTAGTACGTCCACCCGCCGCTGCTGACCATTCACAGTGAGGGTTATAAGACGCTCCGCAGCCCCAGGAACAGCCTGTGCCCCCAAGAGGCCGGAACCCCCTATGAAGTACCCTGCCGAAGATGCTGTAGCGCCTACGGCTATAACACCTTTGATGAACTTTCGTCTGGAGTATTTTGTCTCCAAGAGACCTACCGATTCTGCTTCGCCCATCGAACTGCTCCATCGCGAGGGACAGTTACTCGCGCATATTCAGCGCGGATCCGGAGGAATAATAGGTATTAAAGCACTGTACCGCGAGCGTTTTCTGTGATCTCGTCATCCGCAGAAGCGGGTTTGCGACCTGCACTCTGGTCGGGAGAGTTCCCCTTTAGCCATCAACTCAAGCAAGATGAACTCGCGACTCTAATCCAGAGATAGTGGGAGATGTGCAGTAGCCCGGATATATTAGCTCCACTAATTCCCAGAAGAAGTGTCGAGCGCTGACCTAGGGTTACAACTCTTTTATGCCTGATATGCTTCACCGTCCGTTGGGTTTCGCCGGACTCTATCTGCTAGTAACCGCGCCGACATTGCTACCGGGGCCTTGGACAACAGGACACGTTGTTCTTGTGAGCTTGCATTTAGGTGTCTGCCTGCTGTGCCTTCGACAGGCACGCCTTCCTGAAGATCTCGGCTGGCTATCAAGCTGGATTGCATTAATTCTGATACCGCTCTTCTACGCTGAAATTGCACTTCTTAACCAGTCATTCGGTGTGGGCTATCACGATAGTCTCGTTCTATCGTGGGAGGCGGTTCTGTTTGGATCACCAGCAACCGAGTTGGCAGGCAGATACCCATATCCTCTACTCAGCGAGTCCCTCCACCTGGCTTACTTCTCCTATTACCCAACTATCTACATTCCCCCACTACTACTCTTTCTTTCCGGAAGACGTGAGGCATTTCAAACAACCGTAGTCACACTGATCGCAACCGCCAGTGTCTGTTTCGTGTTCTTTGTCTATTTCCCAGTACAGGGCCCTCGGTATTTTGGCCCTCCTGAATCAATACCAGAGGGTCCTATTAGAGCATTGACGCTCTCAATTTTGGAGAATGGCTCCTCCCGCGGGGCTGCATTTCCCAGCTCACACATGGCAATGACAGTATGCCAGGCTATGGCACAGCTTCGTTATCAACCTCCAATTGGGATACTTGTAACACTCATCTCAGTTGGGGTTGGGGTCGGAGCTGTATACGGAGGATTTCACTACGCGATCGATATGCTCGCCGGAGCAGTAGTCGGGTTACTCGTAGGAGGGATTACGCTCACCTACATAAGACGTTCTGATAGCCCCCCAGCGGTGGTATAGTGATAACACTTGTCACTCACCCCATCTGGCTATAGGGCTCGGGAGGCTCTCCGCTGAAGACGCGAGTTTCCTACATCGTAAGCTGGCTTCTACTCACGGTACTCGTAGTAGCAACAATCGGGCGTGTCGACTGGACCCTCGCGATTGCGGCCATCACCAAAGCGAAAACCTTCCCCCTAATTCTAGCAGTCGTGCTTAACGCAATGATTCTAGTATTCGCTACAGCTCAGTGGCTGCTTTTTTTACCAGATGGAGTCTCAGTAGCCAGATCTAAGATGTTCAAGATTATGGCGATAGTCAGTACGGTCGCGAACAGTGGTCCGGCCGGAGGGGGTGCAGCTGTTGGAGTTCATCTCCTGGCCACACAAGGAGGAGTGGGTCACTCAGTCGGATTATCGGTCCTGCTTCTTGATCAATTGGTTGAGGGATTGGTAAAAATGGCGATTGTGCTTCTAGCAATCGTGGTAGTCCCTATCGGAGTTGAATACAAAGCGGTCAGTGCTGTGATCATTATAGGAGTACCCACCCTTTTTTTCTTCCTAACGGTTATCGCACACCGAACTCCTGCCCTAGAATCATTATCGGAACGAACCACAGGGTTCTTGGGGTGGATTCTTAGAAAAATAAACCGTGTTGCCGTGAACCTTGAAGCACTCAGGCGACCGAAGAAACTCTCTATAACGTTTGCGCTTGGATTGCTACAAAAACTGGTGGCGGCCCTTGCGATTATGTGCGTACTCATAGCGTTCGGGATAGTCATCCCCTGGTGGGGGATCCTTGCCGTACTAGTCGCCGTGAATCTCTCAACAGTGGTATCGATTACACCTGCTAACCTGGGAGTCTTTGAGGGTGCGGCCTTCCTCGTTTATATAACTCTTGGGATCAGCAGTGAAACCGCAATGGCATTAGCAATTGTTCAGCATGCTGCTTACCTGATCCCGCTCGCGGGAATCGGCTGGGCCATCTCTTCCGTTCGAGCGTTGAATATTAATGGTGGTAAGTCAGGACCTTAATGCAGGTTAGTAGGATGACCTAATCAGTATTTACCATGACACCGCCCAAACCCCGCTGTGATATGCAGTATGCTCAGGTGCTACTCTGAGTACGTATAAGACTGGTAATGTCCATCTATCCGCGTGCGCACCAGTGACAGGTTTCCTCGGATCGAAACCGATTACCGCTGTGCCAATTTTGCCTGAAGCAACCGCGGTCTCAAAATCGCTTGCATCCCAAAGCCCCCGCTGCGACAGAGAGGTCATAATGAAGGGATGAATCAGCGGAGTGCGTCCACAGGCACGAGCGATACTGGCCTCCTCTGCAAGTACAGGCCCTGACCTCGGAAACTCAGAGCATATCGAAGCGAGATCTCCTGTAATTGCTGAAACCCGGGAAAGATTGATCCACGCAACAGTCCCCACAGCGATATCAGCTGCGATCACTTGAAACGCTAGAATCCAAGGAAGCAACCGATGACGTCTGGGCTTGGGGGGTTCCAGGGACGCTTGACCCCCACCATTCAGCACACCTCCTGCACTAAACAGCGCGGGACCCGCGAGCATCACTGTCGCTAGGTGTAAATCAAGAAAATATGCGGAAGACGACCCTGACCGAACCGCAGAAAATGACCAGACGAGTGCACTACACCAGTACCACCAGGCTGGATCACTACGAGCTTCTGGACGACCTCGAAGAACGCTATAAGCTGCTAATGAAAGGAGGGGCGCCCAGGGTGCCACATGGCTAAGAAACTGCCAACCCAAATTCATAAGCGAATAGGTGCCAGTAGTGTATATCAGCATATGTCGCCACGGTTCAAACCCCCACACGAGAGTGATGGCAGCAACGCCTGCGATACCCGTACCCAGATACCCGAATAGGATTGAACGAAGTTCGGTGGGCCGATACTTCCAAACCCAAATAAGGGCGACCAGTGAAGGAACAACTTGGGTTTGCTTCACGAAGCAACTCATAGCTAGCAGAACACCTGCCCAAAGCACTGCGCGTCCGGTTCTCCCCCGATCCATCAATGCCCATCCCATCACCGTACCGAGTACAGCCCACATCTCAATGCGGAACTGTCCAGTTCCATATACAAAAGGCACACTTGCACCGAGAAGTCCTAAGCTGCCGATTGATACTGCCCAATTTCTGCCTCGAGCTTGAACCCACCAGCCGATCACTCCTAAGACCAGGATCACTCCCAGCCCATTCACCAAACGCCCAGCTAGGAGCGGCTGTATCCCAAGCGATGCCAAGAATCGAGCTAGGACCAGCACTATTGGGGGATAGTTCAGAACACGAAGTGATCCATCACCTTCGATTGAAGGATAGAGCCTGCCCGTCTCCATCCACCCCTGTAAATGATCTAAGAGTTCCCCCGCCGTGTAGCCGGGGTCCAGTGGATGAAGTGCTAATGAAATTGACCAAAACAGACAGATAGTGATCAGCCAAGCCAATTGGACTCGCCCAGCGAGTTCTGCCCATGGCCGGTTCATGCCAAGGTCCTCTGAATAGATCCGTAGCAGAAAATGGGCATTAATCCACCGGCCTAAAGCATTGCGCATCAACTACAAGATGGATTTGCCTCCGAGTCAATCTCAGACTTTCCTAAGAACCAGAGTAGCGTTTGAGCCACCAAACGCGAATGAATTAGAGATGGCAACAGTGAGTTCGGGTGCCTCTCTCCCATATTCCGGTACACAATCAAGGTCACAGCTTGGATCTGGATGTGTGAGATTCGCCGTCGGAGGTATCCGCCCCTTCTGCAGTGCAATCGCACTAATCGCTGTCTCAAGCGCCCCGGAAGCGCCAACCAAGTGGCCATGAACGGACTTAGTAGAACTAACTGCGAGATTTGAAGCATGATCTTCAAAAATACTCTTAATAGCTTCGATCTCTATCGGATCTCCAGACGGAGTGCCGGTCGCGTGAGCATTCACGTACTGGACTTCCTCCCGTTCGATATCCGCGTCAGTAATCGCCGATCTCATTGCTGCCTCCTGACCTGCAGCGTGTGGTTCCGTCAAACTGAACGCATCACTTGAAACACCATAACCGATGATTTCTGCAATTGGATCTACAGCTCGTTCCTGGAGTGCTGATTCAGCTTCGAGGACGAGTAAGGCAGCTCCTTCACCTAGCACAAACCCAGTCCGTTCAAGATCGAAAGGTCGACTGGATGCCTCAGGACCATCCGTGTGCGAGCTTGCAAGAACACCTAGTCGTTCCCATGCGGCGATCGAGCCATCATTGAGCATGGCCTCAGCTCCGCCACTTAGAGCGGTGTCCAGATAACCATCACGAATCGCTCGAAATGCCTCGCCAATAGCTACTGTCGAGGATGCGCAGGCAATCGAGTAGGTATGCGTCGGCCCATGGAGTCCAAATCGCATAGAGATGTGTGAAGCCGGCCCACTTGCCATGATCATCGGTACAGTACTAGGCCTTCCCCTTCGGCTCTGGCGCACAAAATACGTTCGATAGCCCTCCTGTAGAATCTCCGCCCCACCAAGTCCACACCCCATGTAAACCCCAATCTCCCCGTCCTCTGGACCCTCCTGCCCCACCCCAAACAACCCAGACGATTGTAAGGCCCCTTCTGCTGCTACAACTGCCATCTGTGAGGCGCGCGCCATGAAGAGTTGCTGGGTCTTGGGAATCCGATCTTTTGGTGTGAAATCCGCAGTCGCAAGTGGAAGGTCTGAACCGAAGTCCACCGTGCCAGACCTGACCATCCGTACTGCCGAATCTCCTTGGTAGATCCGGTCGAATACCGATTCAGGATCTTCTCCGTGGGGAGCAATCAAGCCAAGCCCCGTGATAAAAACGCGCCGCCCCACGGGCCGTGTCAGTCGCCCTTAGCCTCGATAAGCTCGTCGATCAGCGTTGCAGCCTCGTCAAGCGTTTCGAATTCAGCTCGGTCGTCTGGAACCTCAATATCAAACTCATCTTCGACGTCAAAGAGGAATTCTACCACCATAAGAGAATCAAGGCCGAGGTCAGCTAGGGTCGCCTCAGGCCGAATTTTATCCTCATCGACGTCGTACTTGTCGGCTAGTACTTCTGCTAGATAAGGGTAGGCCCTCATACCGACGCTTCTCCATGCAGGAGAAAACAAAGTGAGCCCGCGCTAGCGAGCAGTTCCATAAATCGATGCGAAAGGTATCACGCCCAGAGCACTCAACACAGTTTCACTCTACTAAAGGCTTTGAAATTGGAGTGAACTAGGATATCAGCTTCTGTGTTGACACGAGATTCAAGCTGGGGCCAGGATTACGGAACCTCTTGGTGCGTGACCAGCTTGGAGAAAACATGGCAACCGCAAAGATATTCATGATCCGAACTCGTTCCGCGATAGGCGTATTGTCGCTAGCCGGTGTTACATGTTTGGTTGCCTGCTCCAATGAAGAGCAAATAACACTTGGCTTGGACGACTATCGTATAGAAGACTATGCCGATTTATCGCCAGAAGACCTCGTCCAGAAGTTCAATCTGAGGGAATCTGATGTAGCTGTTCGTGATCTTCCCGGCTGGGCGCCACTTAAGAAGGTCGTGGTAGAGATGCCCGGGAATGAACCTTGGGAAAATCGTTTTGAGCGATTGGAGTTTCTTAGGGAAGGAGTTCCAGGAGTAGAGTTCGTTCCAGTCAAGAATCTTTCAGATGCGATAGAAAGGGGCGTGCTAGCAGATGCACAAGCCACCATAGGTCTCGGCTGTAGTCCTAGCACCGTGGACGCCATCGGTCCCGACGTGAGGTGGATTCAGTCAGGTAGTGTAGGACTAGATCGCTGTTTCAATACGATCGGCGAAGAAGCTGAAAGAATGCAGAATATTTTTCGAGAGAGAAATATTCTTGTCAGCTCCATCCGTGACATGACAAAGCATGCCATCGCACAGCATACCCTCACCATAATGCTTTCTCTGATCGGAGGCATGGATATTCATGCGGAAAGACAGCGCCAACATATATGGGGAAGAACCACTACAGATGTAGTACGAGACAAGAATCTTGATGTTGAGTTTCAGGACCTGACTTTGCTTGTTGTGGGACTAGGAAGTCTAGGTACAGAAGTGGGGAGGCTCGCACATGCTTTGGGCATGAGAGTAATCGCAACACGAAATACCAGTCGTTCTGGGCCGGATTTCGTAGATTATGTCGGTTTGTCAGATGAGATGTTCGATCTAGCAAAGCAAGCAGATATAGTGTTTGCCGCAGTGCCGCCAACGCCGGCTACGCTTGGATTATTTGATATGAAATTTTTTGAGGCTATGAAAGAGTCGGCGTATTTTGTGAGTATAACCCGTCTTGGAGTTATCGACTGGGAAGATCTTAAGATGGCTCTCAAATCAGAAAAGATCGCTGGCTTCGGAACTGATGATCTGCCTCAGGATGACTTTGAACTATGGGATCTACCGCGAGTAATCATGACCCCACACGTATCGGATTATTCTCCTCGCTACAGGGACAATCAGTACGTGTTTTATCGCGAGAATTTGAGGCGCTATATGGCTGGAGAAAAGTTGCTTAATCTGATCGATGTCCAACGTGGGTACTAATATTTTCAATCCCGACGATATTCAGGGGTCCATAAATCCTGAGATCAAGCAGGTGACTTCCCAGCAGAGCTGAGGATGTGAGTATCGTGATACAGGAGCACTAACAATAGCTAGTATGATCCATGTAAGAATTCTCAGTTTGTCTATGTTTCTCGCTCTAGGACTGGCCAAGAGCCCTATGCCGGTGCTAGCTCAGACTCCACTTACTGTACAAGACGTCAAGCCTCTAGTCCCGACCGCAATAGCCACGGCGGATTCACTCTTCTTCTCAATGGAGCCCCTTGCTTCGTTCAGGCGTCTCGAAGCACGGATAGACATAGCTCCAAGTGACTACGAAGCCGGTTGGAGAGCCGCACGCGCTGCGCTTATTCTTGGAGTTATAGAAAAAGACAGGGAACTAACAGATCGTTGGCTTAGAATAGCTGTCCAACTCGCTTCGGAAGCACTGGACCTACAACCTGAGAATGTAGATGCAATAGCATGGTTTGCTGCAGCAAAGGGACGGCTAGCCCAAGATATCGCAGGAGTCCGAGAACAGGTCCGACTGGCACAGGAGGTGTGGGCTTTGACCCAAGAGGCACTGGCTATTGACCCTAACCACGCATTAGCTAACAGTGTCTTCGGCAAGCTCAATCAAGAAGTTCGAAGCCTATCGGGCTTCGAACGCTTCATCGCACGAACTTTTATGGGCGGTGGGGACCCAATGAAGTCCAGTTCTTGGGAAGCTGCTGAAGAACACATCCTCAGAGCGCTTGAGAGTGAACCAGGCACTATACTCTTCTACAAAGACCTGGGAGACACCTACCGTCTTCAAGGTAAACTAGACCTGGCGCGGACTGCATATCAGGAAGGCCTGGCAGCACCAGACCAGTATCCTTCGGACCCTATGTGGAAAGAGCAAATGATCGAAAGGATGAAGCAGCTCGGTCGTTAGCAGTCAGCCTCGGCATCCTGAAGCTTCTCTGTAGATACGCTCATGTTCTTCCACAACGAGCGGCCAATCAAATGGAGGGGGATTCCTCATACTCCCCTCGCATAGCCTCATAAGTAAACCACGATCGCAAGCAAGTTGTGTCAGAGCATCTACCATTCCCTGATCCGAATTGACCAGAAGCCCTGCTAACCCATCTGGCACGATTTCCGGTAGGCTACCAGTCCTGAACGCCACAACAGGCAAACCAACCGCACGAGCCTCTAAAGCAGAGATTCCAAAAGACTCTCGAGTACTGGGGAGGATGAACACATCAGAATTACCTAACACTTCCCGAACATCTTTACGGGGTATCGCTCCCAGAAATCTTGCTTCCACACCCAAGCGAGATGCCTTCCTCTCAAGGGAAGATCGACGTGGGCCATCTCCTACGAATGTGACCCTAAACGTATGCCCATCTGGAATATTCTTTTGAGCTGCGGCCACAACTTCAAGCAAGACTGAGCCTCTCTTTCGATTCTTAAGGCGCTGAACGGTAACCAGATTTATGCAGTTTCTTGCGGGCGCCGAGGCAGAGCGTCCCTCACTCCACCATCCAATATCTACACCGTTTGCCAACACTGTTGTCGGGCGACCGAGAACCTTAGACACTCCGTCCGCGACCGTCGGGCTAACGCCAGCAACCACCTGTGGCCAGGATCCCCACCTAGTTAGAGCATTGGACAGCTTATAAACCCATTCATGTCCTCCTAACGTCGAGTGGAATGTGACAACGAGTGGTAAGCCCAGTGAGTGGGCGGCCCAGCCACCGGCGAGGGCACCAGCCGAAGCAATCGATGCATGCACGTGTACCACATCAGGTGACCACTCAATGAGATCCTCTCGAAGGCGCTTCGGAAGCAGAGGAGATATCGGTACTCCCATCATTGGGACCCTGAGAGAAGGAATCCTGACAGCCTGGAAGTTTTCAGCTTGCAAGGTTGGCACCGATGGTACGCGAGCCCCTTGTTCTGAGGTACTCTCGGGCGTCATAGTCAAAATCCGAACCTCATGCCGGCGATCAGCAAGCGTATGAGCCAGATCATCGATTAGATGCTCAACCCCCCCGAGTCTTGGAAGGTAGTATTCAGCCAACAGTGTAATCTTCAGCTGAACCTCCGTGGCCCATTCACATTCAACACTCTTTCAGTGACTTCTCGTAAATGCGCCATCGTTTGTGTGGAGCAAGCCCAAGTGACCTCAACGGAGAAACTAGTGCCTCATTCTCTTCAAGGATCCAAGAGGCTTCTGCTTCTTCAGCTCCTATTTCGACAGCTCGGCGCGCTACCTCGTGCATCAGTAACGAGAAAAAGCCACGGTTCCGGTAGTCACGCCTGAGCCCTAACAAAATGATGCGTCCGCTGAGTACTCTCGGTAGGGTTAAGAGAAGACGAACCATGTTCCATGGCCACAGGCGCCCTGAGGGTATACGGCGGAGCACGCGATTGATATCTCGAGCAATCACAACGAATCCGACCGCTTCACCATCGACTTCAGCGATGCACGCGAACCGAGGATGCAAGACCGAACGAAGATCCTTCGCAAGGTACCAAAATTCCTCCCAAGAAGGTGGTACGAAGCCCCAGTTATCTGCCCAAGCATCGCAGTACAGCTTATGGAAAACCCTGACTTCCTCCTCAAAGCGGCCAAAATCCCATTCGCGAAATACCAACTTCGACCGGGCAAGTTTCCGCTCAACCACCTTCTTCATGCGATCCGGAAAACCGAACTCCGATCCCTGGATGAGACGGTAACCCAGTAGGTCTTTGGCGCCCATATAGCCACTACTCTCAAGCAAACGCTCATAGTACGGCGGCGTCCACGGTGTCATGATCACGGCTTCGCGATCAAACCCATCTACCAGAAGTCCACATTCGTGGTTCATAGAAGGACTTACCGGGCCTCTCGCTGTCTCGAGACCTCTTTCTCGCAACCACTGTCCAGCTCTTTCCATAAGCGCATCGGCTGCTTCTTGGTCATTCCTACACTCAAAGAAACCAAAGAAGCCAACCCGATCTTCATGATATTCGTTATGCCAACCATTCCGTATCGCCGCGACCCGGCCGACAGGATGACCTGCTCGTTCTGCGATGAACAAACCTCTCTCGGCAGACTGATAAAAGGGGTTCTTTACCCGATCTAATGCACCACGCACTACTGCACGGAGAGGGGGAACCCAGGCAGAGCTCTCCCGATCATGAACCTTCCACGATACATCGACAAAGCGCGCTGTACCGCTACGCCCATCCACTTGCTGTATTCGAAGAGTCAACTTGTCGACCTCAGTACTTCATAAGGCTACGAAAGCGATATCTCTGGCTCTAAGCTCGGACTACCCCTCATCGCTGCGAACAAGGCACGATGTGCTTCAACAATGCGTTGCCGAGCATTCTCGTCTGGCTCAAGCGACCAATTACCCTCTTCCGAAGTACCTCCCAAGGCAATCCCATCACTGCGGGGTTGCATGTGGATGAACCCACCAGTCCCCTGAAGGCCCCCGAACGTCGCATAGTTCACCTCCGGCTGCGGTACCAGAAGCGTCAATTGCCCTTTCAGAGGTACCATCTCTGTATCTCCAAACAGGTCATGTGATCCGAGTCCCGTACAATTGATAATGATCGACTCATCGAGCGTCATAAGGTCTCTGGGAGTATCAAACTTCCTAATTACTATGCGCCCACCGAATCGCATGACGTCGCGCACCAAGGCATCCAGGTAAATGGACGGATCAATCCGCAAGGTGACACGTTGACTTGCGTATCGAGTCGGGAAGGGATGCTCCCCAGGTCCCAGAGATACCGTTGGGAGCCTCAAATCAGAGGGAAGCAATGGATCCTGATCCTCCCGTGTTGAACGCTCCCTCGGAGCTGAGTCACTCAAAGCGTAACTATCAATCCATGAAATTCCGTATTCCGGCCCGGTAAGAAGCTGAAGTTGTCTGTAGGCAATCCTCGCTGCCTGCCTTAGTTGAAGATCCCATGCGGACGTTCGAAGTCCTCGATCGACTAAGCCCGAAGTTGGAGTCCATGCAGCCAAAGACATGTTTGACGTAGTATCTGGAGGGACCGAAAGCGCATAAATCGTTACCGAGAAGCCCCGACGTTGTAGCTGTCTCGCGGTCGTCAAACCAGCGACCCCACATCCGATAACAGCCACTTCGCGGAATTCACTCTCTAGTGCGAGGTCTGCAGCCATAGATCCCGTACCCCAGGATAGCGACATACCCGATCCACCGTGTCCATAATTGTGGATCAAGGTTTTATCACCGAACCGCTCCGCTCTAAGCACAAAGCCCGATGGCCTGTGGGGTCGGAGACCCACAGTTGTGTGTATCACTCGATTCCAGGCAACGTTTAGGGGGGGGAGTGGCTTGTACGGTGACAAAGATGATGCTGAACCTCGGAAACAACCTCCCAGGCCGAGACCCAAGATGCCCATACCGCCAGTTTTTAGAAGTGTGCGCCGGTCCATATCAACTCACTTACGAATATTGCATCTGCATCTTACATGAATATGGATAAGCAGGATACTGAGTCTTAGATCCTCATCTTGAAGCCATATCACATCTCTGCGACTACCAACGCTTTGTTGATAGAACTATCGCTTCCATGGAGGTTCATAAAGGCTAGCGACCGAGAATCTCACGAAGCGCTGCGATCAGATAATGGACATGACGCTCCTGACAACTGTACCCCATCAAACCAATGCGCCATGCCTTCCCTTTGAGCGGACCAAACCCACCTACGATCTCGATCCGGTACTCGTCTAGGAGCCGTTTTCTTACCACAGCGTCGTCGACGCCATCCGGGATAAGAACGCATGTCAACATCGGTAGTCGATGCGCCGGATCCCCGAACAATTCAAGGCCCATCCCTGTCAATTCCTTCTTGAGCAGGTCACCACACCTTTGATGGCGGGCAAAGCGTTCCTGTAGCCCTTCCTCCTGAATCATTCGGAGTGCTTCGCGAAGTGCAAAGACCATCGGACCTGGTGCAGTGTGGTGATAGGCTCTGTCATCAAACCAGTACTTACGGATGAGGGCCAAATCGAGGTACCAGGTGTCGACAGACTTACTACGACTCTCTATAAGGGACATCGCTCGATCATTCAGGGTGATGCATGCGATGCCCGCTGGGCCACCGATACACTTCTGGCCACCGCTATAGCAGATGTCGATGTTGAACTCGTCTACCCGAATGTCACTCCCCCCAAGGGAGCACACAGTATCAACTAGGAAAAGTTTATCACGACTACGAACAAGGTCTCCTAGTTCTGAAAGTGGTTGCCCTACACCAGAAGATGTTTCTCCGTGTACCACCCCAACCATCTTAGCATCCGGATGTTGATCTAAGGCATCTGCGATCTGTGAAACCTGAACTACATCGCCAAAGTCCACTTCCACTCGGATCGCAGTACCCCCATGCCGTTCAACGATCTCTGCCATTCTTTGTCCAAAGAAGCCATGAATCCCGACGATTACCTCATCACCAGGCTCAACGACATTACAAATCGACGCCTCCATCCCTGACATCCCGGTACCTGGGAGTGTGATCGCAACCTCGTTCTTTGTCTGAAAGAGGTGCCTCAGTAGCTCCATGCTATCATCCATGACAGCAAGAAAATCAGGATCGAGATATCCAAGTATCGGACTAGTCATCGCCTGAAAAACGCGTGGATGGACGTTACTCGGTCCCGGTCCAAGCAACACCCTCGGCTCGTGGCGAAGCTGTCCGATAGGCTGTCCATTCGATGTCATGCTATCTCCGTTCAAAATATGGTTGAAGTGATCTTTGTGGCATGTCAATCAAGCCGTTACCGCCCGATTTTTACCTAAACGTTCATCTACAAGAGCTACAATGTTATCTACAGTATCGGACTGAAGCCCTTGTTGGTTCGCTATTCTTTGAATCAAGCAGTCGACACGTTCGATATATTTTGCTCCACTGAACAGAGCCCTCGCAGCAGACGACGGCTTGGCAAGTCCTTCCGCAGCTCTCGCATATTTTTCGAACGGGACCAAGTCAGTTTCCGCAGCTCCAAGATTTGTGCAAAGTTTTCCTGCCCAACCGTATGCGTCTTTAGCCATTTCGATGTCCCCGTGCACGGCTTCCCGGATAGAGATCATGCCATCGCGTTGGATACACCGGTAGTTCCCTGCAAGCAACATGGGCCATTTGGCTAACGGCACAAAGATAGAGTCGTGTACTTTAAGCTTTACCGGAATCTCTATGGCCCCGTCTCCGGGATCATATAAGCTTGCTTCTATGTCAGCTTGAAGATCGCGCAGTATCCGGGTGTGTTCTTCACTTTCAAAATGTGCAGCCTTGAAATTCGTGGGCAATCCAACCTGTAAAACGTTCTTAGGCTCTTCTGGAGGACGAAAAGCCTGAGGGTCTGGACTCGCTAGTGAGACGAGGCCCGGATCAAACCCATCCCAAACGCTTGGTTCTACGAAACAACCCTGAAGTTGATCAGTCGCCAGCCCTGGAATTCGAGCGAGGTACGGCAATGGAGGCATATTCATAATCGCCAGACTGGGTAAATGAGCAGCTGCAATCCTTGCCATCATTTCCCGAACACCCTCTGAGCTGTACTGCGACTCCTGCATTCCTAGCACAACCAGGTCGAATTCTGTCGGTTCAACTCCCTCTGGCGCACTAGCTGATAACTGACCGGTAAGCGTACTCGAGTGAATTTCAACGAGGGTATCGCGCCCCCGGATCGGAAACCGTACTAGGGTTCCCTCACGGTTGATCAGCTCAGCCGTGGGCGGAGTACAAACCAGGGTAACCGAGTGCCCTGCCAACAAAAGCTTAGTCCCAAACAAAGAGCCGTAAGAGGCACCCAGAATGAGCACGTTATATGTGGGTTTCACACAGTCCTCCTCGACTTTCTTTGAAGCGGAATCCGTTAGATAGCACCCTGCTCACGAGCTCTTTCTATGCCTTCTGGGTCAAGGCCAACGACATTTGTAAGGATCTCGTCCGTATGCTCACCTAAAAGGGGCGATCGCTCAACTTCAGCTGGTGAGTCAGATAGTTTAATCGGATTTCCAACCGTCAGGTATTTTCCCCTCTCCGGGTGGTCAACCTCTACTACAGTCCCAGTCTGTCGCAGGGACTCCTCCTGGGCTAGCTCACCCATGGACAAGATTGGACCACACGGCACATTCAATGGGTTCAGTATCTCCATGGCTTCCATCTTGTCCTTAGTCATTGTCCACTTCTCAATCTCCTCGAACATCTCATCGAGCTTGGGGAGCCGGGCTCCTGGGCTATTCCATTCTGGATCATCAAGCCAATCTGCACGACCGATAGCCTCCGCTAACCCAGAAAAGGCCTGAGCCTGAGCAATGACATAGATGTAAGCATCGGGATCAGTTTCCCAGCCCTTGCACTTCACAATCCAACCAGGTTGTCCACCACCAGACGCATTCCCTGCGCGGGGAACTGCATCGCCAAACTCACCGTTAGGGTATTGTGGGTACTCTGTTAGTGGGCCATGCGTTAGCCGTTGTTGGTCGCGCAACTTTACACGACAAAGATTGAGCACAGAATCCTGCATCGCACAGGTCACGCGTTGACCCTTTCCACTCGCCTCACGCTGAAACAACGCAGCTAAAACACCCACTACAAGGTGGAGGCCCGTTCCAGAATCCCCTATTTGAGCACCGGTAACAGTGGGAACACCCCCAATCTGTCCGGTCGTAGATGCCGCTCCTCCCGTGCACTGCGCTACGTTCTCATAGACCTTGCAATCGTCGTAGGGTCCAGGTCCGAACCCTTTGATTGAGGCATAGATCAAACGTGGATTGATTTCTTGGATTTTCTCCCACGGAAATCCCATTCTATCGATAGCACCCGGTCCGAAGTTCTCGACCATGACATCACATTCTTCGATCAACCTGGTGAAGATCTCCTTCCCTGCATCCGTCTTTGGGTTCAGTGTGATGCTCCGCTTATTGGCGTTTAGCATCGTGAAATAGAGGCTGTCTGCATCAGCAACATCACGTAATTGATTGCGTGTAATATCACCTGAGCCCGGCCGCTCTACCTTGATCACATCAGCTCCAAACCAAGCTAAGATCTGGGTACAGGTTGGTCCTGACTGTACGTGGGTCATATCTAGGATTCTCACACCGTCGAGTGCTTTTGACATCGTAATCCTTTTTGCTTTATCAGACGAAGTAGCGGACCCAGATGGTCCAGTAGATGAGGACCAGCGTCAAGCCGGTAAACACTGCGAGGCTAAGCCATCCAAACCACCGTGCGAACGGTGACGGGTAAAAAGCCTTGTCGGACTTAGGGATGACCGTCAAGCAATAGTGCAAGTTGAGATAGAATAGTACTGGTGAGATGAAGGCGGCGAGGGCGGAGGCCATTAAGACCAAGAGTACTGGTCTCTCTAGCCCTGCAATAATCAATGACGCGCTGACGAGCGAATAGAGCATCGTGGCCCGATAGATGTTGTACTCCGAATACCACGTACGACGGTGTTCATGAGTCAGATCATCAGGGTCGAGCCCACTCAGTCTCGCAGTCTCCGGGAACAGATTGCGGCAACATGCGCCTACGATTCGTGGCCGACCATCAAAATAGTTGAAGGCAGTCGAGAACGTGGCTGCGAAGGCACCGAGCATGAAGATAACCATCATCCAAGGGCCAATACTTTCTGTGAAGATGGTCGCGATCTCTCCCATAACTGCCCGACCTTCAACCTCGCTTGGGTACATCCATACAGCGGCAAGCAACAGGAAGATGGTCGCAAGGAAGAACGAGATAACGTGGCCAATGCGAAAATCCCATTCCCCGATTTGGAACCAACGCCTGCAGTACTGAAGGGCATGATCTGGAAGCCGTGAAGTATCCACTGCAAGATCAGCACTCTTAGGAGCAAAAGG
>ENA-UPTF01000017-UPTF01000017.1-marine-metagenome-genome-assembly--contig:-NODE-17-length-110989-cov-6.420784_pt1 | contig 110989 bp, 92 predicted proteins | sample MGYA00238166_ERZ767019 | MGnify/ENA primary metagenome ERZ767019 (study PRJEB28930, sample SAMN06266391) | marine metagenome | isolation source: Sea water from 250 m depth | place: Atlantic Ocean... | reverse complement strand
AAAGTTTATTTCTTTAATATTTTCTTTTATTTTGAGTTTAAAAACATCAAAACCTTTTGGCGTCATTGAATTAAATAAAATAAAATCACCATCAACACTAAACGAAGGATAATAATTTCCCAACCCCCCCTTTTTTAATACAAAAGTTTTTTTGTTTTTAATTTCATATAATATAATTTCATCAACACCATCCACATCTGAGTTAAAAGCAATTAAATCCCCATATTGTGTGGGTTGTCCAATATTTTGGTTTGTTTTAAAAAATGTTTCAAATTCATTTTCATTAATTGAATAAATAAAAAGATGTTTTATTCCATTGTTGTTTTTGATTCCTATAAGTTTGTTTTCTTCCGAGAAACGAACATTAGAGTAAACACCATTTTTAAGATTAATTTCATTTGTTTTTACACAACCCTCAACATTTAGAAAAACTAAACTTTGTGTTCCATTTGGGTTGTTGCTTAACGCAACCAATTTTTCTCCATTTTTAGAAATATCAACAGAAGAAAAATATGTTTTTTTAGATTTTGAAATTATTTTTTTTTCTTTTGTGTCTAATATTTTTATTATAGAATATACTCGTTTGTCCCATCTAGGATCTTTGTCAAACTCTAACCAAACCAATTTGTTTTTTGTAGAGGAGATTTTCCCATGGTTATTAATTAGCCCTGGCATAAAAACATTACTGGTTGATCCATCTTTATTTATTTTTCCAAAATATTGAAAATTTCCTAACCCTTGCTTTAAAAAGAAAACAGAACCATCATCGGTTTCTTTCGGGTATAAATAGTTGGCGTAATTGTTCTTTTTTCTTTTGTTAATTGGTTTGGTGGTTGTTTTTGTTGACGGAACAGTTAGTGTGTTTAGGCTTTTTAAATATAAAGACTTAAAATTTAAGTTTGTCTCTTTTTTTAATGCTCTAGAAAAAGACAAAGGAAGCATTGATTGAGATTGTGCTTTGTTAACTATTTTGTTAAATGTTTCTATTCCAAAAGTGTCTTTTAAGTATTTAACCATCAAATAACCATTTTCATATATGTTGGGGGTTTTTGTTTTAAAACTTCCAAGAAGCTGAGTGTTGAGTTTTATTTTTTTTCCATCTATTAAGTTGTTTCTAGAAATAAGATTAAAATAAGGAATTCTTCCTCTTCCAAAAGTTGAGTTTCGTGTCTCAATATCAACAGCATCACCTTCCCAATACCACAAAGGCATTGTGGCTCTAGAAATACTCGAAAACGCAAGCTCTCCAAACAACACATAAACCATTTTATTAAAAGGTTTTCTAAAAGCAATTTCTTTTTGAACCAAGTGTCTATATTCATGTGTTGATAAAAGGTCTATCCAATTATTGTTGTGTAAAAAATGACTTGTTTCTGGTGTGGCTGTTATAAATAGTTCAGATCTTCTTGGGGCAGAAGTCACAAATCCATTTGAAATAGCGTTATAGTTGTGTAAAATTATAGGGCTTGTTCTTATTTTAAAATCAGATTTTGTTTTTATGTTATTTATGTTATTTTCTAGGTAATTAATTGTATAATTAGCGATAGAGTCTAAATTTTTTGGGAAAAGAACTTTAAAGTTTTCGCTTTTTTTATAATGCCACTTTAGGTTTGGTGGTGCGGTTGATGTTTTTTGAAATTGCCCATAAAGAATATAAGGGGAAAATAAAAATAAACCCAGAAGAATAGGGTTAAATGTTTTTTGAAATTGTATTAAAAAATTTATCAAGTTCTCTTTTGTTATTATATACGTTGGGAGAAACTCTAATTGTTTCTCCTCTTAAAGATATATGAATGTTTTTTTCTCTTATTTTTTTTAATATTTTTTTTAAATTTTTTTTTGGAAATAAACCAAATAAATGCCAAGCTCGATAATCATCTTCTTCATACCAAATCTTTTTTTTATTAATTGTTTTTAAACCTTCTTTTGTTATGTCTTTACAATACTCTTGAATATTATTAACACCCCAGGCGTTAAGCTGCTTTATACCTTGATTTAGCATGGGGATATTAATAAAATTACTTTGTTGCCCCACGTTATATCTTTTAGCTAAATCACCATAACTATCTTTATAATTAACCAATTGTGAAAACACCTTACTGTCCTTTCTGTTTACCCAACTTTCTTCAATAGGTATTCCATCATCGAAAGCAGAGCCATAATACGCTAACCCGATACCATAAGGGCCCATTAACCATTTGTATCCAGCACAAATAAGAGCATCTGGTTTTAATTTGTTCACATCAAAAGGCAGAGCACCAATAGACTGTGTGCCGTCAAGAATAAACTTCGCTCCAACCTCATTTGTTTTGTCTCTTATTTTTTGTAGATCATAAATAGTTCCATCTGCCCAATGAATTGTTCCAATTGATACCACTTTCGTTTTGTTAGATATGGATTTAATTATTTTTTTATTCCAATTTTTTCCAACATTATTAACACCTTTTGGTCTTTCTACAAATATAATTTCTGCGTTATTTCTTTTTGTTAAACTTAACCACGGATAAACATTACTAGGAAACTGGTCTTGAACCAAAACAATATTTTCTCCTTTTGAGATAGTTGTGTTATTTGTTATGTTTCCTAAACCATATGAAACAGAAGGGATAATAGCAATTCTTTTATGTTCTTTACAATTAATAAGGTTTGAAAAATTTTTTTGTAGTGTTTCAACCTCGTTAAAAAAATGTTCTGGTAATAAGTTATATGGTTTTCTTTTTCTTTTTAATCCTTTTATTCCGGCTTTTTCAACTTTTTTAAGCATAGGAGACATGTAGGCACAATTTAAGTATGTTTTTTTTCCAGTTAGAATAAATTTTTCTTTTTGACACCTCATAGCTCAATGTGAATTTAATAAAACAATGGTGGTTTGTTTAGGTGGTGGTTTGTTTCTTTTTGAATTAAATTAACAAACGAAAGCAAAACATCTTCTTGGTGGTAATTTGCAATAAAAGTAATGCTTGTTGGTTTATTGTTTTCATCTAACCCATTTGGAATAGAAATAGCTGGGTGGCCAGTTAAATTTGTAATTAATAGTTGATTTTTTCCAAAACTCGGAGAAATTATTATGTCGTAATTGTTAAATATTTTGTTTGTTGCTTCAATAAGCTTTGTTCTAAACCTGTTAGCTTGAATATATTCAACAGCAGGAATAAGTCTTGATTGTCTTAATGAGTTTGCTCTCGATTTTTCATTTTGCTCCACCATAGTTTCATCTTTTTTCTTTAATAAAAATTCATCAAAAAAAGCACCCGCCTCGGCTCTTAATATGATATCAAAAACATCAAAAGGAAAATTTTTTGGAAGTGATGTTGGGTATAAAACCGGTGTTTTCTTTTTTATCAAAGCTAATGTTTTTGTGTTGTTTTTAGCATATCTTGAAGTGTCGTTTAAGAAAAGATCCTCAAGAAAAGCAACCTTTAAATTATTTGTGTTTTTATTAAAGGGTTTGTTGATTTTATTTAATCCTTCTTTTTTTTGTATTTCATTAAAAACAATTGCACAACCCTTCGCCGTTCTAGCAATGGGGCCAATTTTATCCATACTCCAAGACAAAGTCATAAAACCATTTGTGCTAACACCACCATATGTTGGTCTTAATCCACTTACACCACACCTAGTTGACGGAGAAATAATAGACCCAAGTGTTTCTGTACCAATAGAAAACCCAACAAGTCCAGCGGCAGTTGCTGAGGCAGAACCAGCAGAAGATCCACTAGAGCCTTGATTTAAATCCCATGGATTTTTTGTTTTACCTCCAAACCAAACATCACCTCTAGCTAATGCACCCGAAGACAATTTTCCAAGCATAACTGCACCGCTTTCTTCAAGAATTTGTATAACCTCTGCTTTTTCATTAATAAGTTGATTTTTATATGGTTCAGCACCCCAGGTTGTCGGGTATCCAGGAAATGAAGCTAAATCTTTAATTCCATATGGAATTCCATGTAACAAACCCCTATAAAAACCTTTATTTAATTCTAAATCAGCTTTTTTAGCTTGTTTAATGGCCAAGTTTTCAGTAAGGGTAACAATTACATTTAAATCTTTGTTGTATTTTTTAATTCTTTTAAGATAAATTTTTGTTAATTCTTCTGAAGAAATTAAATTGTTTTTTATCAAATAAGCCAATTTACTTATTGGTAAAAAAGCAATATCTTTTTCGTCTTTAATTATGGAAGAGCTGTCTTCTTCAAATTGTAGATTTATATAGTGTGTGTTTTTTGTTGGTAAATTAAAAGAAATAGCGGGTTGGGTGTTTTTGTTAAGAACAAAGGTTCTCATGTTGGTGTATCCTTTTTGATTTTTTTTAATATATGGCAATAAAGTTTTTGTGTTTTTTTTCGAAAACTCTATATTAAAAAGTTTAAGAGCAGCGGTTACATCTGAAGTTGACAATTGATTATAATAACCAACACTAATAAAAGAGGAAATTAACAATAATACTATCCAAGAAATTGATTTTTTTAAAATCATTTTTGTATTTTAAGCCTAATATACAGATTAATTTTTTCTTGTATATTTTAAAAAAAACAACTTGATAAAATCAAATAAAGTATTTCTTTTAGATGCTATGGCTTTAATATATAGGGCCCATTTTGCTTTTAGCAAAAACCCTATCATAAACTCAAAAGGAATAAACACGAGTGCTATTTATGGTTTTCTAAACACTCTTCTAGAGGTTATAAAGAAAGAAAACCCTTCTCATATAGGTGTTGCTTTTGATACTAAAGCACCAACTTTTAGATCTAAAATGTTTAAAGAATATAAAGCGAATAGACAAAAACAACCAGAAGATATTCAGGTTGCTATTCCTTATATAAAAAAAATAATAAAATCTTTTAATATTCCTATTTTAGAAAAAGATGGGTTTGAGGCAGATGATATTATTGGAACATTTGCCAGCTTTCTTTCAAAAGAAAAAGAAACTCAAATTTTTATGATGACTCCAGATAAGGATTTTGCTCAATTAGTATCTTCTAATGTTTTTTTATATCAGCCGGCATTTATGGGAAGGGGGGTGGCTATTTTAGGAGAAAAAGAGGTGTTAAATAAATTTAAAATAAATAAAGTAGATCAAGTAATTGATTTTTTAGGGCTTCAAGGCGACAGTGTAGACAATATTCCCGGGATACCAGGGGTTGGACCAAAAACAGCGCAGGTATTGTTGGCTAAATATAATTCTGTTGAAGGAATAATTAAAAACAAAGCAGAAATAAAAGGCGTTTTGGGCGATCGAATTACTCAACATTCAGATTCTGCTATTTTATCTAAATCATTAGCAAGAATAAAAATAGATATTCCTGTATTCACAACATTTGAAGATTTGGCTTTAACAAAACCAAATAAAAAAAAGCTTTTGGCTCTACTTGAAGAGTTAGAGTTTAGAACTATTAAAAATCGAATTTATAACATGGGTCTTATAACAGAAGAAGAGGAAGAAAAACCAGAGGGATCTCAGTTGGGTTTTTTTTCTACTACTCTTGAAACTATAGAATCTGAAAAAGTTAGCTATTCTGTGGTCTCTCCTCATGAGATTTATGTTTTTGTTGAGGAATTAAAAAAACAAAAGCAGATATGTTTTGATACTGAAACGACAAGCTTAAATATTCAAGAAGCAGAATTGGTTGGAATATCAATTTCATACAAACAAAAGCAAGCGTTTTATATCCCAACACTAAATAAAAAAGAACAAAAAAACGTCACAAGTCTTTTAAAACCAATTTTAGAAAATGAATCTGTTCTTTTAATAGGTCACAATTTAAAATATGATGTTCAAATTATGAAAAAATACAACATTAACATATCTCAAAATGTTTTTGATACTATGCTCGCACATTATTTGATAAGCCCAGAAACTAGCCACAAACTAGATTCTCTTTCAGAAAGTTTTTTAAATCACAAAACAATATCCATAGAAGATATAATTGGGAAAAAGGGGGTAGATCAAAAAAACATGAAAGATATTCCTGTTAAAGATATCTATAAATATGCTTGTGAAGATGCAGATATAACTTTTAGACTTAAAAGCATTTTAGAAAAAGAAATTATTAAATTAAAATTAGAAAAGTTGTTGACAAACATTGAACAACCCTTGTTGTTTGTTCTTGCTGATATGGAAAGCAATGGTGTAAATATTGATATGGATTTTTTGACAATTATGTCTAAAGAATTATTTCAAAAAATAAAGCAAACAGAAACAAAAATATATAAAATAACAGGAGAAATTTTTAATATTTCTTCACCTAAACAATTAGGTAATGTTTTATTTGAAAAATTAAAAATTGAAGACAAACCAAAAAAGACAAAATCAGGACAGTATTCAACAGGTGAAAATGTTTTACAAAAATTATCAAAAAAACATAAAGCCGTAGATTTAGTGCTACAATATAGAGAGTATAAAAAATTAAAATCCACATATGTGGATGCTCTTCCAGAAATAGTTTCTAATAAAGACAATTTAATTCATACAGATTATGCACAAGCGGTAACAGCAACAGGGAGGCTAAGTTCTAATAAACCTAACCTACAAAACATACCTATAAAAACAAAAGTAGGAAGAAAAATAAGATCTGCATTTATTCCTAGAAACAATAGCAACATTATTCTTGCTGCAGATTATTCGCAGGTAGAGTTAAGAATAATGGCTGATTTTAGTAAAGATAAAGAAATGATTAAAGCCTTTAAAGAAAGACAAGACATTCATCAACTAACAGCATCTAAAGTATTTAATGTTTCATTGAGCTCTGTGGATGATGCCATGAGAAGGAAAGCTAAAGAAGTTAATTTTGGAATAATTTATGGTATTTCTCCTTTTGGTTTATCTCAAAATTTACAAATTTCAAGGGCTGAAGCGAAAAAAATTATAGACGCATATTTTAATAAATTTTCTGATGTGAAAAATTATATAGACAACACTATAATTAAAGCTAGAGAAAAAAAATATGTCGAAACTTTATTAGGAAGGAGAAGATATTTAAGAGATATTGATTCTAGAAATTTTACTTTAAGAAGTTTTTCTGAAAGAAATGCAATTAATTCTCCGATTCAAGGAAGTGCGGCAGATATTATAAAGCTTTCAATGATAGAAATCTCAAAATGGATAAAACAAAATAAATTTAATTCAAAAATGATAATGCAGGTTCATGATGAATTGGTTTTTGATGTGTGTGAAAATGAGTTAGAACATTTTCAATCTAATATTAAAAAAATAATGGAAAATGTTGTTAAAATGAAAGTACCTTTAATAGTAGACGTTGGTGTAGGAAAAACCTGGCTAGAGGCACATTAAAAATGAATAATATTAAACAAAACATAATACAAGCTCACCAGAGAATAAAAAAACATATACACAACACGCCCATTTTATCATCCCAAAATATTAACAAAATAACAGGAGCCAATATTTATTTTAAATGTGAAAATTTTCAAAAAATTGGAGCTTTTAAAATGAGGGGAGCTTTAAATGCTGTTTTTTCTTATTCAAAAGAAAAAGTAAAAAAGGGGTTTGTGACACATTCATCAGGAAATCACGCTCAAGCTGTTGCTTTATCTTCAAAAATAGCAAAAACCAAAGCACATATTGTAATGCCCAAAGGAGCTTCTACAATTAAAGTAAATGCTGTTAGAGAATATGGAGGTAATATAACTTTTTGTGATAACAATGAACAATCAAGAGTTGAAACGTGTAATAAAATTATAAAGAAAACAAAAGCAAATTTTATACACCCATATAATAATTATAATGTTATTTATGGACAAGCAACTTGTGCAAAAGAAATATATGGATCAAAAAAATTTTTAGATTATATAATAACCCCTGTTGGTGGTGGTGGGCTGGCTTCAGGAACTATTTTGGCAACACAAGCCTTTTCTCCTTTAACCAAAGTTGTTTTGGCAGAACCATTAAATGCAAGTGATGCTTTTGAGTCTTTTAAATTAAAAAAATTAATTCCCGTTAAGAACCCCAACACAATAGCTGATGGGTTAAAAACCTCACTTGGTGACAAGACTTTTAAAATAATTATTAACGGAGCCCATGAGGTTGTGACGGTAACAGAAAAAGAGATAATAGATGCTATGAAATTAATTTGGGAGAGATTAAAAATTATATGTGAACCATCTTGTTCACTTCCATTGGCTGTTGTTTTAAAAAACCAACCTAAATATCAAAACAAATCAATAGGTTTAATATTAACAGGGGGTAACGTTGATCTTTCAAATTTGCCTTTTTAGTTTTTAAATTTATCAAATTTACTTTTAAGAATTAATCTTGGGAAATTGTTGTCAGAAACGTCTGTGTCTGCAGTTTCTAAAAACGGATCTAACCTAATGTTATTTACTTTTTTGTTTTTTACAAACACCTTTGTTACCTCGTTTTCATTAGCCCTCCATATTTCGGCAGGAATTTTTTCAATTTCTTTACTCCCATCTTCATATGTCCATTCAATAATTAAAGGCGTTATTAATCCTCCAATATTTTGAAATTTAATTTCATAAAAGTTTTTTTCTGCATTTAAAATTTTTACTTTTTCATCATTTATTTGATTTCTAAACTCTCTGTTTCTAAAAGAACCTTCTTGTCTTTCTCTGAATTCAAAATATTCTGGTTTATCAGGAAGAACATAAGGAATTTTGTCTTCTGCAGGTCGTCTTTTTTCGATTAAAATTTTTTTGTCGTCAAAATCAACTTTATTATCAAAATTTTTGTTTGGTGTTTTCATTTTATACCATCGAACGTTTTCTATTGACACGTCAACATTGTCTGTTGTATAAAACCAACCTTTCCAAAACCAATCTAAATCAATTGCGGAAGCGTCTTCCATTGTTCTAAAAAAATCAGCAGGATCAGGGTGTTTAAAAGCCCATCTTCTTGCATATTCTTTGAAGGCATAATCAAAAAGTTCAGGCCCCATAATTGTTTCTCTTAAAACACTTAATGCAGCGGCAGGTTTTCCATATGCGTTGTTTCCAAACTGTAAAATTTGTTCAGAGTTTGTCATAATTGGGCGAATACCTTCTTTGTCTCCTCTCATATAATTCACCATACTCGCTGCGGTTCCTCTTCTTAATGGACCATGACTATAATATTCTTTTTGAGTTAATGATTGTACAAAAGTATTTAATCCTTCATCCATCCAAGTCCACTGTCTTTCGTCAGAATTAATTATCATAGGAAAAAAATTATGACCAACCTCATGGATTATTACCCCAATCATTCTCCATTTAATAGCTTCACTATATACACCATCTTTATTTGGTCTTCCAAAATTAAAACATATCATAGGGTACTCCATACCAATAGAGGCTGCGTGAACAGAAATAGCTACAGGATAAGGATAGTTTATGGTGTGTTTAGAATAAGTTTTTAATGTGTTTGCTACAGCAATAGTAGATTCTTGTTCCCATAGAGGATTTCCTTCTTTTGAGTAGAAAGACATTGCTAAGGGTTGAAAATCACCAAGATCAACAGCCATAGCATCCCATATATATTTTCTTGATGCGGCAAACGCCACATCTCGCACCATCGTTGAATTAAACTTCCATGTTTTTGTTTTATTTCTTTCTGGTTTGGTTTCTTTAATTATAGCTTCTTTTTGAGTTGTTATTATTATTGGTTTATCATAAGTTTTTTTTGCTAATTCAAATCTTGCTATTTCTTTATTTGATAAAACCTCTTTAGGATTTTGAAGGGTACCTGTTGCCCCAACAATAAAGTCAGCCGGAACGGTTATTTCAAGTTCATAATCGCCAAAAACCAAAGTAAATTCTCCTCGTCCCAAAAATTGTTTGTTTTGCCAACCTTCTTTGTCATCATAAACAGCCATTCTTGGAAAAAACTGAGCAATAGTATAACTATAATTATTATCTTCTGGAAAATATTCATAACCACCCCTTCCTCCTAATTTCATTCTATCGTTAATTGTATATGACCAATCAATATTAAAAGAAAAGGATTCTCCTGAGGCTAATGGTTTTTCTAGATTAATTCTCATCATAGTTTTAATGATATTGAACGAAAGGGGTTTATTTGAGGTGTTGATAACCTTATGTATTTTAAAGCCACCATCATAACGTTCTCCAGAAGAATTAGTATATTCATTTGTAATCGATTGAAGCCTTGCTCCATTCATAACATTGCTCATTTTATTAGGGGTAACCAAGGGTGTTTCAGAATCTTGTGCTCTAATGTTTTGGTCAAGCTGAACCCATAAATAAGTGAGAACATCGGGAGAATTATTATAATATGTAATATTTTCAGATCCAGTAAGAATTTGATTTTCATCATTAATAGTAACCTTTATTTTATAGTCAGCTTTTTGTTGCCAGTAATCTATCCCAGGTGCTCCTGATGCTGTTCTGTAGTTATTAGGCGATGGTAAGATTGTCCCTAATTGTTCAAATTTCTTTTCCCATTTTCCTTGACTTAAAACAAAAAAAGGAGAAAATAATAGTGTAATAAATATTGTTATAATTTTCATAGGAGTTAGTTTATATTTTACCAAAATTTAGCATTGGTGATTAAAAGCAAACTTATTCCTAAAATTAATGAAGATATAAACAAAATCCATTCATTCCTTTTGGAAAAAAAGATTTTTGAAAAAATAAACCCAACAAACAAAAAAAGTAGTACTATAACTATTTGACCAATTTCAACCCCGATGTTAAAAGAAAAAAGTTCTAATAAAATATTATCTCCAATTAACAAAGCTTTTAAATAATTTGAAAAACCCAAACCATGAATTAATCCAAAAAAAAGAGCTAAATAATAATTAAGATTACCTCCCCCTAATAAAGTTTGATTTCTTTTTCGAATATTATTAATCGCCGTTATCGCTATAGTTAAAGGAATAGCAAATTCAATAATTTTTTGATCATATTGTATAAGGTTGAGTGTAGATAAAATTAATGTTAAGGTGTGCCCTACAGTAAAGGCGGTTATAAGAATTATAATTTTTTTAATCATTTTTATATCATAAATAACGGTTAAAACCACTATAAACAATATGTGGTCTAAAGCTTGGTAGTTAATTATATGATCAAAGCCAATTTCAAACCATGTTTTGAATTCTTGCATTTTGTTGTTTTAGATAACAATTGATTGTTAAATTTATTAAAAAATATAATAACATGTATCCTCTTTTGGTTAACCTAGCTCTTTTTTTTATTCATGATTTTTTTGTTAGCGTCTCTTATATTGAATATGATGATCAAAGAAATGCAATTGAGGCACACAAAAAAATTTTTTTTGATGATTTTGAACAAACACTAAAAAAACAATCTTTAAATGAAGATTTTGATATTTTAAAATCAAATCAGGTGTTGGTTGATGATTATATAAAGGATTATTTAACAAATAATATTGAATTTGTTATTAATGATAAACAATATGATTTTGAATATTTAGGCCATGAATATGAAGATGGAATGATTAATTGTTATTTTGAAATCAAAAAAATCAAAAAAATCAAAAAAATCAAAATAAAAGATACTTCTTTGTTTGAAACATTTGAAGGACAAGAAAACCTTATATATTTTCAAGCCAATCAAAAACTAACAACAATTAGGTTAAAAGATCCTATCTTGTTTCATGAAATTATTATTAAATAAACTAATCCTATAATTATGAAAAAATTTTTATTTCTACTTCTGTTTTTCTTTTCTTTTCTTTTGTTTTCTCAAGTAAAAGATTCAGATGGTTTTTTAAAAGACATGTTAAAACATGAAGGCTTTATTGACTTTTATTGGGATGAATCCCAAGGAAAAATTTATTTAAATATATCTTCATTAAATCAAGAGCTTATTTATATTAATTATTTGTCTGCAGGGGTGGGATCTAATGATATAGGTCTTGATAGGGGACAAATAGGAGGAACTAAAATTGTTGCTTTTATTAAAAAAGGAGCTAAGATATTAATGATTCAACCTAATTATAAGTTTAGAGCTATTTCAGAAAACAAAGACGAAAAAAAATCTGTAGAAGATGCCTTTGCTAGATCGGTTGTGTGGGGTTTTGATATTGTTGCTAGCAATAAAAACACTTATGTGATAGACGCAACCCCATTTCTTTTAAGAGATTCTCATGGTATTATTAATAGATTGAAAAGACAGAAACAAGGTAATTTTAATGTTGATAAAAAAAGCTCTTCTTTTGATAATTTAAATTCAAAAAATTTTCCGTTTAATACAGAGTTAGAATCATTTCTTACTTTTAGAGGACAGGTAACGGGAAATGAATTAAGATCAGTGTCTCCTAATTCAGAGTCTTTTTCAGTAAGAACAAGACATTCGTTTGTTAAGCTACCTGATGACAATTATGTTCCTAGAAAATTTGATTCAAGATCTGGATTTGGAGCTATTTCTTATTTTGATTATGCTTCTCCTATTAATGAATCAATCGAAAAAAAATTTATAAGAAGACATCGCCTACAAAAAAAACATCCTAACCAAGAAATAAGCGAACCAATTAAACCAATTGTCTATTATTTAGATAGAGGAGCACCAGAACCTATAAAATCTGCTTTAATTGAAGGGGCTTCATGGTGGAACGATGCTTATGAAGCAGCCGGATTTACAAATGCATTTCAAATTAAAGTTTTACCAGAAGGTGCGGATATGTTAGATGTTAGGTATAATGTAATTCAATGGGTACATAGGTCTACAAGGGGATGGTCTTATGGTTCTTCTGTTGTTGATCCAAGAACAGGAGAAATAATAAAAGGACATGTTTCCTTGGGTTCTTTAAGAGTAAGACAAGACTTTTTAATTGCTGAAGGATTGCTTAGACCATATAATAATAGTAAATCAAATAATTTAATGGAAAAAATGTCTATAGAAAGACTTCGACAGTTATCTGCACATGAAGTTGGACACACATTAGGTCTTTCTCATAATTATATTTCAAGCGCAAGGAACAGAAAAAGTGTTATGGATTATCCACACCCATTAATACAATTAAAAGACAATAAAATAGATCTATCTCAAGCGTATGATCATGGTATTGGCGATTGGGATAAGCTTGCTATAAATTGGGGGTATCGTGAATTTAATGTTAAAAACGAAGAAAAATATTTAGAAGAAATTCTTCAAGAAGGGTACAAAGAAAAAATTTATTTTATAACTGATCAAGATTCTAGACCACAAAGTAGCGCCCACCCTAGATCACATTTATGGGATAATGGATACAGCGCTTCAGATGAATTAAATAGAATGTTGTTAATAAGGCGTTATATCTTAGATAACTTTTCTGATAATGCGATACAAAAAGGAGTTCCTATGTCGAACATAGAAGAGGTTCTTGTTCCTATGTATTTACTTCATAGATTTCAGATAGAAGCTGCATCTAAAGTTGTTGGGGGATTGGATTATTTTTATGCTATGAAGGGAGATGGGCAGTTGATTACAAAAATGCTTACTTTTGAAGAACAAAATAACGCTTTTAAAGCATTATTAAATTCAATTAATCCGAAAAACTTAGTACTTCCAGAGCCTTTACTTAAATTAATACCACCAAGGGCTTATGGTTATCCACGAACAAGGGAAACTTTTAAGTCTAAAACTGGGTTAACTTTTGATCCATTAACTGCAGCCGAAACAGCTACCGATATGACTTTATCTATGTTATTAAATCATGAAAGAGCATCTAGATTGATTGTATTAAAATCTAGAAACAATAATCAATTGGGATTAGACTATATGATAAAACAATTAGTAAATAATACAATTTTGAACACAAACACGTCTTTGAATGGTTTAGAATTAGAAATACAAAAACTTGTAAACTATCGAGTTTTAAATCATATGTTTTTATTAGCGAATAACAAAAGCACACATGAACAAGTTAATGCTATATTGTATTCTAATATATTTATGATAGCTAATGAATTAAGAGAGGGGGGTAAAAAAGATAAAACATTATCTTCACATCAAAAATATCTGCTTCGAAAAATAGATCAGTTTTTAGATGGAGAGGTTGAATTATTTATTCCCAATTTTGTTAGTCCCCCCGATGGTTCTCCTATTGGATCGAATATTAATAATGGATATAATTGTGGTTATTAATTATAATTTTGTTTCGTGACGAACAATTCCTGTTCCATCCACAATAATTTTATTTTTCATATCAAATATTTGTGTTTTAAAAACACCAAAATGTTTGTCTTTTATTATTCTTATAAGTTCTATGTAAACATAATATTTGCGATCTGGATACAAAGGGTTTTTAAAGCTTAGGTTTTGGCTTACATGAATTGATCCAGAACCAGGAAATTTAGTTCCCATTACTTTTCCAAAGGAAGTCACAGAAAACAAACCGTGTACTATAGGTTTTTTAAATTTTGTTTTTGAGGCAAAATTTTTATTGATATGCAAGGGGTTTTTGTCTCCACTTAATTTAGCAAATTGATTGACCATTTCTTGTGTTATTATAAACTCTTCTTTATAAAATTCACCAATTTTAAGTTTCATTTCATTTTTTATTTAAATCTAAAAAATTTTCATATTTTGAAGCATAATTAGCTGGAATTGTTGATGAAATGCTTGAAATGAAAATAACAATTAAAGCAACCAACAACACGTCATTATAAATTATTTTAACAGGATAGTTCTCAACAATCGAACTGCTCATATTAATAGAAATTAAACCAAAAGTGTCTTGTAAATAACAAATTAAACAACCTATAATTGTTCCAAAAAAAACGCCTTTAATAGCTATTATAATTCCTTGAAAAATAAAAATTTTTTTAATTTGATTTTTGTTCCCCCCTAATGCATAAATAACTGAAATTTCTTTTTTCTTTTCAATAGCCATCATGCTTAATAGAAAGAAAATATTAAAAGAACTTAGAATAATTATTAATCCAAAAACCAAATAAACAACAAACTTTTCTGTTTGTAAAATCTTATATAATCCAGCCCTTTGCTGTTCTGTGGTAAGGACATTGAAAGAAGGGCCTATTATTTGTTGGATTTGATTTGCTGTCTTTTTTGATGATGATGTGTTGTTGACTTTAATCTCATAAGACGACACCTTGTCTTTTTTATTAAATAATTTTTGAGCAAAATTTAATGAAGTGAAAATAAAATTATTGTCAAAATTATTTTCAATAGCAAAAACACCACTGGTTTTAAGCGATTTGGATTCATATAAATTTGTATTTAGTAGCCCGGGTTTAAGCTTAGAAGTTTCTTTTAATGCAAAAACTTTTAGATTTTGAAAATTGTTATTTGAACGTATAGCTAAAGCATATTTTATTCCCCTACCAACAACCGCATAGTCTAGATCGTTTTTTTTAAAATAAAACTCTCCTTCTACTAAATTTTTTTGAATTCTATTTTGATCAATAAAAGAGGGGCTAACACCTTTTATTTTTGCGACAACTTTATTATCATTAAGTGTTATTAATCCTTTATTTTCTAAAACGCCAGAGATTGTTTCAACATTATTTATGTTTGAAATTTTTTCAGAAAAAAGATCATCAAAATATTTGTTTGTTTTATTTTCTATTTTTATTTCAGGATCAAAGTCTGCATAAATTGATTTGAGTAAGTCTTCTAATCCGTTAAAAACAGAAAGCACAGTGATCATAGCCGCTGTTCCTATTATTAAGGTAATTATAGAGAGGAGTGACAAAAAATTTATGAATGTTTTTTTTTTGTTTGAATTAATAAATTTTTTAGCGATGAATAAAGAAAAACTCATTCTACTTTTATTTTGGTGGAATGTTTAAATTAGATAAAATGATATCGATTTTTGATGCTTGGTGCTCGCTGTTATCAATAATAAATTTTATTTCAGGTATTTTTCTTATTTTTTTTCCTATGCTTTTAGAAAGATAATTTTTAACATCGTATTTATTAGAATTAAGCACTTTTTCTATAAAGTCATTCTTATCGTGATTTAAAACACTAACAAATATCAAAGCAATGCTTAAATCTGACGATAGTTTGATTCCCATTATTGTAATAAATTCGTTTTTTAAAAAACCTTTCCCTTTCTTTATTAAATACTCATTTATAACCTGATGAATTAAGCTTTCATGTTTTTCAATTCTTGTTCTTTGCATGTATTGCTAACAATTAATTTTACTTACTCTATTTGTGTGTCTACCACCTTCAAATTTTTTAGACAAAAAAACATCAATTATTTTTTTTTGTGTTTTTTTGCTAACAAATCTAGCTGGTATACAAATAATGTTAGCATTGTTATGTGTCCTTGATAGAGACGCTATTTCTTCGCTCCAACAAATTGCTGCTCTTATGTTTTTGTGTTTGTTTGCTGCCATTGCAACTCCGTTTGCACTACCACAAACTAATACACCAATATGATTTTTAGACTGACTTACTTTTTGAGAAACCACATGAGCATAGTCTGGATAATCTGTAGGGTCATTATTGTGTGTTCCACAATCTTCAAAAGAAATCTTGTTAGAATCAAAATGTTGTATTAAGAGTTTTTTATATTCAAAACCAGCATGATCAGATCCAATAATTATTTTCATTAAGATTTTGGTTTTACTTTTCCTGAAATGAATATACTTATTTCATACAATCCTACCAAAGGTATCGCCATTACAATTTGACTAAAAGGGTCAGGTGGTGTTAAGGTTGCTCCAAATATTAAAATAATAACAATAGCATGACGTCTATATTGTTTGAGCATTTGTTTATTTACAACACCAGCCTTAGTTAAAAAGTAAATTACCATAGGCAGTTGAAATAATAGTCCAGAAGCTAATACTAACATGGAAATAGTTGAAACATAGGAAATGATATCAAACTCATTTAAAATGGAGGGGTCTATTTGATAGTTTGCTAGAAAATTTATAGAGATAGGGGTTAAAATGAAATATCCAAATAGTATTCCAACGAAGAACAAGAACGAAACATAAAAAGTTGCTCCTCTTGCAGCTTTTTTTTCATTGGCATATAACCCAGGGGAAATAAATCTCCAAAATTCCCAAAAAGCATAAGGAAAAGCACAAATTATCCCTATAATGAATGAAGAAGAAAGGTGCATCATAAATTGACCAGCCATTTGTCGACTTTGAATTATAAAAGGAAGTTCTGTGATACAAAAAGCAGACACATTGATTGTTTGACCGATATCACATAAAAAACGATATGTCCAAAAATCAGCTTTAGATGGGCCTAATAATATTATCCCAAAAACAATTTTTTTAGATAGAAACGCAATAATAGAAAAAATTAGAACCGCGCCTAAAGACCTTATAATATGCCATCTTAATTCTTCAAGATGACCTATGAAAGACATTTCTTTTTCTTTTTTCATTTATTTGTGAAGAGGAAATTTGTTTGTCCAATTATTTATTTCAGATTTAATTTCTTGGATTTTGTTTTTGTTTTCAACGTTTGACAAAACAATATCAATATAATTAACAATTTTTTTCATATCTTTTTCATTCATTCCTCTAGTTGTAACTGCAGCTGTTCCTATTCGCATTCCAGAAGTAATAAATGGTGATTGGGTATCGAAAGGAACCATGTTTTTATTTATTGTTATATCTGCAGAACCTAAAATGTCTTCTGCAATTTTTCCAGTTAAATTTTTGTTTCTTAAATCTATTAGCATTAAATGGTTATCAGTTCCTTTTGAAATTATATTATATCCTTTATTTAAAAAAGATTCTGACATTGCTTTAGCATTCTTTTTAACTTGTAGAATGTATTTAAAATATTTTTCAGATAACGCTTCTTTAAAAGCAACAGCTTTTGCTGCAATGATATGTTCTAGTGGCCCACCTTGTGTTCCTGGAAAAACACCGGAATCAAGTAAAGAAGAAATTTTTCTTGTTATTCCTTTTGGTGTTGTTATTCCAAAAGGATTATCATAATCTTGTCTCATCATAATAATCCCACCCCTTGGTCCTCTAAGCGTTTTATGTGTTGTTGATGTTACAACATGACAATATTCTAAAGGATCGTTTAGTAACCCCCTTGAAATTAAGCCAGCAGGATGAGCAATATCAGCAAGCACAAAGGCTCCACATTTATCTGCAACTTCACGAATTTGTTTATAATTCCATTCTCTACTATATGATGATGCTCCGCATATTATGAGCTTTGGCTTTTCTTTTTTAGCTGTTTCTTCAAGATTGTTATAGTCGATTAATCCATCTTTTTTATTCACTCCATAAAAATATGGTTTGTAGTATTTACCAGAAAAATTTACTGACGATCCATGTGTTAAATGTCCTCCGTGTGATAAATTAAATCCAAGAATTTTATCACCGGCCTTTAATAAGGCCAACATAACAGAAGCATTGGCTTGAGCACCAGAATGTGGTTGGACGTTTACCCATGATGCATTAAAAAGTTTTTTTAACCTTTCTCGACATAAATCTTCTATGTTATCAACAATAGAACATCCCCCATAGTATCTCTTGCCAGGTAAACCTTCCGCATATTTATTTGTTAGAATACTTCCGGCTGCAGCCATAACTTCATTAGAAGCATAGTTTTCTGAGGCAATAAGTTCAAGGCCATTAGTTTGTCGTACTCTTTCTTTTTCAATTAGATCAAATACTTTTTTATCTATCATTATACTTTATATTATTCATTATTTTAGCGGGATATTATTTAATTTGTATAATTAAACAAAACTTTTTATAAAAGTAATGAACATTGAAGAATTAAGGAGTAAAATTGATAAAATTGATACTCAACTTTTAAAGTTGTTAAAGGAAAGGATGGGAATTGTTGTTGATGTAGGAAAAATTAAAAATGCTTCAAAGGAAAATGTTTATAGGCCTGAAAGAGAAAAAGCTATTATTGATAGGCTTCTTGAAGAGGCTAAAGGAAAACTTGATGTTACATCGATTCGCGCAATATTTCAAGAAATTTTTGCCGCATCTAGAAACCTAGAACTTCCAGAGATAATATCTTATCTTGGCCCTGAAGGTAGTTTTACTCATCAAGCGGCTGAAAATAATTTTGGATCAACAAGTAATTATTTAGCATTAAATTCTATTAAAGCTGTGTTTAATTCTATTGAAACCAAAAAAGCAAAATATGGCATTATTCCACTTGAAAATAATCAAGAAGGGGTTATTCAAGAAACGATTGATATATTAGGAAAAAGTAATCTGTTTGTTGTGGCAGAACTTCCCTTGTCAATAAGTTTTTCATTTGCAACTAGGTCTAAATCTGCTAAAAACATCACAAAAATTTATTCTAAAGACATAGCGTTTAAACAATGTAAAGACTTTATAGATGAATATTTTGATGATACCATAAAGTGTATTCCTGTAAATAGCACAAGTGCGGCAGTAAGATATGCTGACAAAGATAGAAATTCAGCATCTATTTGCTCAAGGTTTGCTGCAGTTCAAAGAGGTGTACCTATACTTTTTGATAATATTGAAGATTCTCAAAATAATCATACAAGGTTTATTATTTTGTCGAACAAATTAAATGACATTAAATCAGGAAGTGATAAAACTTCTATTTTAGTTAATCTTACAGACGGGTATGGGGTTTTGGTAAGTTTTCTTCAAGAATTTCATGACGCTAAAATTAATTTAACAAAATTGGAAAGTAGACCAGCAAAAAAAGGAACAGACTTTAAATACATTTTTTTTATTGATTTTGATGGACATTATTTGGATAATAATTTTCAAATGATTTATAAAAGGTATGAAAAAAACATTAAAATTTTAGGAAGTTTTGTGAAGATGATTTAATAGTTTGTTGCTTTATTATAGTTTTTCCAACGGTCTATTACTCCTAGAAAATCTTCTGGTAATTCTGATTCAAATATTACTTTTTGGTTAGTGGTGGGGTGAATAAAACCAAGACTTTTTGCGTGAAGACCTTGTCTTGGCATTAATTTAAAATTGTTTTCAACAAACTTTTTATAGTTTGTAAATTTGTTTCCTTTTACCACCCTGTCTCCACCATATGTTTTATCATTAAAAATAGGATGACCAATGTGTTTCATGTGGGCTCTAATTTGATGTGTTCTCCCTGTTTCTAATTCACACTCAATTAATGAAATGTAGTGATATTGTTCTATGACTTTATAGTGTGTTATGGCTTTTTTACCAAATGTGTTGTCGGCAAATGCGTCGATTATTCTTCTGTCTTTAAAGGATCTTCCTAAGTTTGTGTTAATTGTTCCTTTTTCTTTATTAGGCGTCCCCCATATTAATGCTTGGTATTTTCTTTTTATGGTATGATCGTAAAATTGTTTAGAAAGGTTATTCATTGCTATTTCGGTTTTTGCAATTACTAACAATCCGGAAGTTTCTTTATCTATTCTATGAACTAATCCTGGTCTACCTTCATTGTTTTTCATTTCTGGAAGGTTTTTGAAATGATACATTAATGCATTTACCAATGTTCCATTCCAATTTTGATGGGCAGGATGAACAACCATTCCAGCCTCTTTGTTTATTATTAAAATATCATCGTCTTCAAACACTATATTTAGTGGTAAGTTTTCTGGTTCTATGTCTTTATTTCTAGGCGGTTTAGGTAAAGAAACAATTATTTTATCATTAGCTTTTATTTTATAACTAGATTTGATTTTTTTTTCGTTTACCTTAATAAAGCCATTTTTTATTGCTTCTTGAAGCTTATTTCTTGTAACATTTGGCAGCGTATCATACAAAAATTTGTCTATTCTTATGGTCGATTGGTTTAGATCTATAATAAAGTTATAGTGTTCATAAAGTTGTTGATTTGTTTCATTATTATTTATAATTTGCTCTGCCATGATTGAATTCTCTCAACTAAATTTAAACACTCCTGTGCAACCTATCAAAGAAAGTGTATTTAAAAAAAAGAAAAAGTATTGTTTTTTTAACATATTCTAGTATTATAAGGAATAACAGGATTTAACAAGACTTATAGTATAAGATTAAGATTTTTTAATTACGTATGAGTATGCGTCAGAAAGTTTTTCAAATGCTGATATTTTAATAGAATAGTCCTTTTTTTTAATATGTTCAGTGTTGTATTTTGATATAATAATTTCTGAGAAACCCAATTTTTCTGCTTCTGCTATTCTTGATTTAATTTTTCCTATAGATCTAATTTCACCATTTAATCCAACTTCACCACAAAAACACATTTTATTACTTATAGCAACTTCTTTGTAAGATGATATTATTGCGAAACATAGAGCTAGATCTGCAGAAGGATCGTCAATATTAATTCCTCCAGCAATATTTATAAATACATCTTGATCGTTTACTTTTAATCCACCTCTTTTTTCTAATACAGCTATTAACATATTTAATCTTTTCAAGTTAAAGCCGGTTGAGCTTCTTTGGGGTGTGCTGTAATTAGATGTACAAACTAAAGCTTGAATCTCTAATAAAAGTGGGCGTTTACCTTCCATAACACTACCAATAGAGACTCCACTTAGGGAGACGTCTTTTTGAGAAATTAATATTTCTGACGGGTTTGAAACTTGTCTCAGCCCTTTAGAATTCATTTCATAAATTCCTAGTTCATTTGTTGGTCCAAATCTATTTTTTTGAGCTCTTATGATTCTATAGGATAAATGCCTATCACCTTCAAAAATTATTACAGTATCTACCATGTGTTCTAAAACTTTAGGGCCAGCTATTATACCGTCTTTTGTAATATGTCCAATGAGAAAAACAGGGGTGCTGTTTTTTTTTGCGTATATCATTAATTCGTGTGCACATTCTCTAATTTGAGATATACTTCCTGGGGTCGCATCAATAGTTAGTTTCTTCATTGTTTGAATAGAATCAATAATTAAAATGTCTGGTTTTGATTTTTTAAGTATTGTTAAAATATTTTCGAGATTCGTTTCTGTAAGCACAAAACAATTGTCATGTTTTTCTCCTAGCCTTTCGCTTCTCATTTTAATTTGTTCTTTGCTTTCTTCTCCCGAAACATATAAACTTTTTTCCATCTCTAGAGACAAGGTGATTTGTAGCATTAGTGTTGATTTGCCAATACCCGGCTCTCCTCCAATTAAAACGACAGAACCTGGGACAATACCCCCTCCCAAGACTCTATTTAGCTCTTTATCTTTAGTTATTATTCTATCTATTTTAGAAGAAACAATTTTTTTAATATTAATTGGTCGTTCTTTTTTTAAAATTTCATCAGACCATAAAACCGTATCAGTTTTTTTATGTGTTTTGTTTTCTTCCATTAATGAATTCCATTCGCTACACCCTGGACATTTCCCTAACCATTTAGGTGATGTGTAACCACACGAAGAACACACAAATTCTGTTAATGTTTTTTTCATTTTTTAAATTAATCCTTTAAGTTAAATATTAAAAAACTATTTTTTTAGACAGTTTCTTTTTTTGATTTGTTCCAATATTTGTTCATTTCACCTAAATTCATTTTCATTAAGTCTTTACCTTCTTTTTTTAAGCTATTTTCTAAATGTTTAAATCTTTTTATAAATTTTGTGTTTGTTTTTTCTAGTGCTTCTTCGGGGTCTATTCCAATAAATCTTGAGTAATTTATTAGAGAAAAAAAGACATCTCCTATTTCATCTTTTATTTTTTCAATATTATTTACTTTTCTAATTTCGTTTTTCATTTCTATGATTTCTTCTTCAAATTTTTTCATAACTTGTTCTTTGTTGTCCCAATCAAATCCAACTGCGCGAACTTTTTTTTGTATGCGCATAGATTTCGTTATAGGGGGTAGGCTCTTAGGTATATTTTCTAAAACATTTTTGTGTTTTTTTTCTTTCTTTTTTATTTTTTCCCAATTTTGTTCTACTTCTTTAATACTATTAATTATTAATTTTCCATAAACATGGGGATGTCTTTTTTTGAGTTTTATTATTAATTTATTTATAATAGAATTAAGAGTGAATTGTTTTTTTTCAGAACCAATCTTAGCATAGAAAACGATATGGAGAAAAAGATCTCCTAATTCTTCCTCAATGTTTTTATTATCATTATTAATAATAGCTTCAGATAATTCATATACTTCTTCAATTGTTTTTTCTCTTAAACTTTCTGTTGTTTGTTTTTTATCCCATGGACATTTTTCTCTTAGTTCATTCATTATTTCGATGAGGGTATTAAGAGAAGAATTGACTTTTTTCATATTATTATTTAAATAAAATCTTTATTAATTAAAGATAAACAACTGATTTAATAACTTTACAATTATGACAACAACAATAATTGCTATAGTAATTGTAGCTTTCTTTTTTTTAGCGCTCTCTCTAAGAATGATTTTATTAAAGAATGGAGAATTTAAGGGAACTTGTGCTTCACAAAATCGTATTATGAATCCTGAAGGAGAATCTTGTGGTTATTGTGGTAAGGTCGTAATGCCTGGAGGGGATTGTAAAAAATCAAAATAAATGGTTCTTATAAAATCTATTTCTGGTATAAGGGGAACTTTAGAAAATATACCTGGAAAGTCTTTGTCTGATATAGATATTGTTCAATTTAGTTTAGCATATGTACAGGAAGTAATTTTAAAATCACAAACAAAGAATGTTGTTATAGGAAGAGATGCACGAAAATCTGGTAAACGAATTGCTAAATTAGTTTCTAAGACACTTTTAAATGAAGGGGTTGATGTTGTGGATCTTGGGTTGGTGACGACACCTACATTAGGTATATCAGTAAAAAATCTTCAAGTTGCTGGTGGAATAATGGTATCTGCAAGTCATAATGATGAAAAATGGAATGCTTTAAAGCTTCTCAGTGATCAGGGAGAGTTTTTGTCTCCGAAAATAATTAAAAAAATAATTGATGAATCAGTTGTAAGAAAAATTTCTAAGAGGATTAATAAAAAAGGAAAATATTCAATCTATGAAGACGCTTTAAAAAATCATTTGAATTTAATTTTATCTCAAGAATTTTTGAATATTGAAAAAATTAGAAACAAGAAATTTTCTGTTTTAGTAGATGGTATTAATTCAGTTGGTGGGATAGCAATTCCCAATTTGTTAAAAAAAATAGGGGTAGATAATATTAAAAAAATCAATTGTATTCCTAATGGAAAATTTGCTCATAATCCAGAACCAATATCAGAAAACATTATAGGAATATGTGATGAAATTAAAAAGGGAAAATATGATGTTGGCATAGTTGTTGATCCGGACGCAGATAGATTATGTTTAGTAGATGAAAAAGGAATACCTTTTGGTGAAGAATATACTCTAGTGGCAGCTGCAGAATTTGTTTTAAGTTCATCGGATTCTAATAACACTTGTTCAAACTTATCCTCTTCTTTAGCTCTAAAAGTAATAACGGAAAAATATGGGGGTATTTATTATACTTCTGCGGTAGGAGAAATTAATGTTGTTGAAAAAATGAAAAAAGAAAATGCTATTATTGGAGGTGAAGGAAATGGGGGTGTTATTTATCCCAAAACTCATTATGGGAGAGATTCGTTGATAGGTATTGTTTTGATACTTTCTCTGTTAGCTGAAAGAAATATTTCTCTTTCTGAACTTAGAAAAACATTGCCTCAGTTTTCAATAGTTAAGAAAAAATTAAATTTTGATGGCAATATTAAAAATGTTGTTGATTTTTTTAAACAAGAATATTTAAAATGTAAAATAACAACCATTGATGGTATAAGAATTGATTTTGATAATTCATGGGTTCATGTAAGAAAATCCAATACTGAGCCTGTGTTGCGTGTTATTGCAGAGGCTATAAATGTGAAAGAAGCTTCAAGATTAGCAAAAGAAATTATATTTAAATTGCAATTAATATGAATGTGTATTTTGATAATGCAGCAACAACTCCATTAGATAATTTTGTTTTGGAAAAAATGTTGCCTTATATGGGTAATAATTTTGGAAATCCATCATCTATTCATCAAAAAGGGAGAAAAGTTAAATCTGCTATTGAAAAATCAAGATCTAAAGTGGCTGATATTTTAAATTGTGATCCAGGAGAAATATTTTTTACATCAGGAGGGACGGAAGCAAATAACACATTTCTTATTAACACATTTCTTGAAAAAAATATAGATACTTTTATTACTACAAAAACAGAACATCATGCGGTTTTACATTGTGCGGAATATTTAAAAAAGATCAAAAATATACATGTAGAATATCTTAAAACAGATGAAAAAGGATCTTTTGATATGTCTGATTTAGAAAATAAACTTAATAAATATCCAAATAGTCTTGTGAGTTTGATGCACGGAAATAATGAAATTGGTAATATTTTAGATATTAATGTTGTTGCAGATTTATGTAATGATAGGAAAGTTATTTTTCATTCTGATACCGTTCAAACTGTTGGTCATTATAATTTTGATCTTGTTAAGCTTGGAGCACATGGAATAGTAGGATCTGCGCATAAATTTCATGGACCTAAAGGTATTGGGTTTTTATATTTAAATAAATCTCAAAAAATACCTCCTTTTATTCATGGTGGATCTCAGGAAAGAAATATGAGGGGAGGAACCGAAAATGTGTATGGTATTGTTGGTCTCGCTGAGGCTTTAGAATTAGCTGATTCAAATCTTGCAAATCACAAAAAGTATATTTTAAAAATAAAACAAAGAATGATAAATGGACTTAAATCTAAAATTAAAAATATAAAGTTTAATGGAGATTCTGCCAATTTAAATAATAGTTTATACACCGTTTTAAATGTAGCGATACCAGACATAGAAGATCAACAAATGTTTTTATTTAATCTTGATATTAATAACATTTCTGCTTCTGCAGGGAGTGCCTGCACAAGTGGATCAGATGCTGGTTCTCATGTTCTTCAAGAAATTCAACAACACAAAAAGCATGTTTCTGTAAGGTTTTCGTTTAGTAAAAATAATACCATTGATGAGGTTGACTATGTGGTTGATAAAATCATGGAAATAAAAAATCTTTAAAATGGATGTGCTAGCCATATCATGTATGCGTATATAGTATATCTTATAAATCTAGCTAAAGCAAAATATAAAAATTTATTTCTATTAAATCCTACTGCTCCAACAACTGCACAGGTAGCAGAAAAAGGAAGTGGTGTTAAGGCAGCAACAACAATAACAAGCCACCCATATAAATTAATTTTTCTTTCATATTTTCCTATTACATATTTTTTCATTATTTCATAAAGCCAGGTTCTATGTAAATATTTTCCAAACAAAAATGCTATAAAGCCAGCTAAGTATGAAAGACAAGCAAGAATAGCAATGAAATAAGGATACAGGTCTAATGATTTAGCATTAATTAACCAGATCATGAATAGTTCGGGAGGGATTAATCCAAAAATTAATTCTGAGAAGAAAAATAGAACAAAAACAAACGATGAAGATAAATCAAATGAGAAAATAGTTTCAGAACTGTTTAAATCAAAATATCTAAAAATTAATTTATAGAAAAGAATAGCTAGTGCAAAAAAAATTATTCCTCTAATAAAATTTTTTAAAAAAAAGAAAAGACGAACTTTATGTCTTCTTAACATTGTTAAATTTTAGGGTATCATTAAATTAGTCTGAATATATAAACTAAATATATATATTTTTGTTATATGATAAAAAAATTATCTCTATCTGCTAGTTCTATTTCTAAAACTTATGGTTCAAAAAAAGTTGTTGATGATGTTTCTTTAAATGTAAAGCAAGGTGAAATTGTTGGCCTTTTGGGTCCCAATGGTGCTGGAAAAACAACTTCTTTTTATATAATTGTTGGATTAATTAAGTCTGATTTTGGGTTTGTCTCCATTGGAGATAATGATATTACTAAATTACCAATGTATAAAAGAGCAAGAAAAGGGATTGGGTATTTAGCGCAGGAAGCTTCAGTATTTAGAAATTTATCTGTAGAAGATAATATTCTTGCTGTATTAGAAAATCAAGGGATTTCAAAAGAGGATCAGTTAGAAAGAACAGAGAAATTATTAAATGAATTTGGTTTAGTTAATATTAGAAATTATATGGGAAAGGTTTTGTCTGGTGGTGAAAGAAGAAGAACAGAAATTGCAAGAGCACTTGCAACAGAACCAAAATTTATTTTATTAGATGAGCCTTTTGCTGGAGTGGATCCGATTGCGGTAGAAGAAATTCAAAGTATAGTTTCTAAGTTAAAACAAAAAAATATAGGAATATTAATAACCGACCATAATGTTGGAGAAACTTTATCTATTACAGATCGATCATATTTAATGTTTGAAGGGCGTCTTTTAAAGTCTGGCACTTCTGAAGAGCTTGCCTCAGATGATCAAGTTAGAAAATTGTATTTAGGAAAACATTTCGAGTTGAAACGTAAATTATAATAATGGGGATGTTTACATTAGGGGCTAAATTATATTTAAGCTCTAGAAACAGAAAAATTGATAATTTTCGAAAAAACCCTATAGATCTTCAAACAAAAATATTAAGAAAGCTTCTTTTATTTTCTAAAAACACTTCTTATGGAATAAAATACCGTTTTAATAATCTCACAAATTATAAGGATTTTTCTGAATCAGTTCCTGTTGTAAATTATGAAGAGTTTTATCCAGAAATAAAAAAAGTCTTGTCCGGAGAAGAAAATGTGTTGTGGCCTGAAAAAATAAAATGGTTCGCTAAATCTTCGGGCACCACAAATGATAAAAGTAAATTTATACCTGTTTCACAAATGGCATTAAATCAAGGACATTATAAGGCTGGGATTGATATGCTTTCTATTTATTTAGATAACTATAATTCTTCAAATTTATTTGATGGAAAATCTTTGGCTTTAGGGGGAAGCAAACAAATTAATCCAATTGGTAATGATGAGCGATTATTTACTGGGGACATTTCTGCTGTTTTGCTGAAGAATCTTCCTTTCTGGGCACGGTTATTTAGAACTCCAGATTTAGATGTTGCAATGATGTCTGAGTGGGAAAATAAATTAAAAAAAATGGCCTTAATAACCTCTAAACAAAACATTACAAATATTTCAGGGGTTCCTACTTGGACTATAGTTTTGATTAAAGAAATTTTGAAAATAACAAAATCACAAAACATATTAGAAGTTTGGCCAAATTTAGAATTGTTTATACATGGAGCGGTTTCTTTTCAACCATATAAAGATTTGTTTCAAGAATTAATACCATCAAATAAAATGAGGTATTTGGAAACATATAATGCTTCAGAAGGATTTTTTGCTGTTCAAGATAATCCAAGAAAAGAAGAAATGCTTTTATTTACTGATCACGGAATTTTTTATGAGTTTGAAAATATAGAAACTAAAGAAGTGGTAGATTTATCTAATGTTAATGTCGGATCAAATTATGCATTAATAATTACCACAAATTCAGGTTTGTGGAGGTATAGGATAGGAGACACAATTAGATTTTATTCTGTTAATCCATATAGAATTAAAATTTCAGGCAGAACAAAACATTTTATTAATGCTTTTGGGGAAGAATTGATTATTGAAAATGCAGATACTGCTATGGAATTAGCGTGTAAAAAACATAAAGCTTCATTTTATAATTATACTGCTGGTCCGGTTTATATTTCTGGTAATAAAAAAGGCAGACACGAATGGTTTATAGAATTTCTCACTCCACCAAAAAATCCTAAAGACTTTGCGTATTCTCTAGATATTGAATTAAAAAAATTAAATTCAGATTATGAGGCAAAAAGATATAAGGATCTTGCTTTAGAAATACCTCAAATTAAAATATTACATTCGGGCATATTTGATAAATGGTTAAAGAAAAAGAATATGTTGGGAGGGCAAAATAAGATTCCTAGGCTTTCAAATAACAGAAAATATTTAGATGATATTTTAAAAATTATCTCTGATGTATAGATTCTATGTAATCAAAAGATGATAATATATTTGGCTCACCATTTATTACGGCAACATTATGTTCAAAATGAGCTGAAGGTTTTTTGTCTTTAGTTATTACGGTCCACCCATCATTAAGTTGCAGAATATCTTTAGTGCCTAAATTTATCATTGGTTCAATAGCGACAACAAGTCCATTTTGAATTTTTGGTCCAGTATTTTTTAATCCGTAATTTGGTATTTCAGGATCTTCGTGCATATTTTTACCAATACCGTGTCCAACTAATTCTCTAACAACACCATATCCAAAACTTTCTGTATAGGATTGAATTTCATGACTTACATCTCCAATTTTATTTCCTACTTTTAATTTTTTTATTCCTTTATAGAGGGATTCTTTAGTTACTTCTAATAATTTTTTTATTTCATCGCTCACTTCTCCGACTTCAAAGGTATATGCGTGATCACCATAAAAATTATTTTTTAAAACACCACAATCTATTGAAATTATATCTCCATTTTGTAAGGGTTTATTTCCTGGAATTCCATGCACCACTTCTTCATTTATAGAGATACAAAGTGAGTTGGGGAAATCATAGAGACCTAAAAAACCAGGAGTAGCTTTGTTGTCTCGAATAAATGTTTCGGCAATTTTATCAAGATCAATAGGAAGAGCTCCAGGAACAATATAATTTTTTAATTCACCTAATGTTTTTGAAACCAGTTGTGCACTTTCTCTAACTAATTCAATTTCTTCTAAACTCTTATAGGGTATCATCAATCCCAATTAACCAATCATTTTTTTAGGATTAACCCATTTGTCAAAATCTGATGCAGACACTAACTTTAATTTCAAGGCAGCTTCTTTTAGTGTGAGGCCTTCTTTATGAGCTTTTTTGGCAATTTTTGCTGCATTTTCATATCCTATGTGATTATTAAGAGCGGTAACCAACATTAGTGATTTATTAACTTTTTCTTTAATTATCTCTTTATTAGCTTTTATTCCTTTTATACAATTTAAATTAAATGAAGAGCAAGCATCACCTATGAGTCTAGCAGAATTTAAGACGTTATGAGCAATCATTGGCTTATAGACATTTAATTCAAATTGACCGTTCATTCCTCCTATACTAACAGCAACATCATTGCCAATAACTTGAGCACAAACCATTGTCATAGCTTCACATTGAGTTGGATTTACTTTTCCTGGCATAATTGAAGATCCAGGTTCATTTTCTGGTAAATTGATTTCTCCTATACCACTTCTTGGTCCAGAAGAAAGCATTCTAATATCATTGGATATTTTCATTAGAGAAACGGCTAAAGCTTTTAATGCTCCAGAGGCTTTTACCATTGCGTCGTTTGCTGCTAATGCTTCAAATTTATTATTTGCCGTTTTGAATTTATATCCAGTTATTTCAGATATTTTTTTAGCAACTAATTTAGAATAACCTTTTGGAGTATTTAATCCGGTTCCAACTGCTGTTCCACCTAGTGCTAATTCAGAGAGATGATCAAAAGATTCTTTGAGTGTTTTGATTCCATGTTCAAGTTGCGAAGCATACCCACTAAACTCCATTCCTAAAGTAAGGGGTGTAGCATCCATAAAATGAGTTCTTCCAATTTTTATAATATTTTTAAATTCTTTAGCTTTTTTTACTAATTCTTTGTGTAAGCTTTCAACTTGAATTAATGTAAAACTTTTCAAAATGTGATAGCCAGCCATATTCATGGCTGTTGGGAAAGTATCATTTGAAGATTGTGATTTATTAACATCATCATTAGGGTGTATAATTTTTTTGTTGTCAGTAAGTTTTCCTCCAGTTGCTACGTGAGCCCTGTTTGATATCACCTCATTAACATTCATATTGGTTTGTGTTCCAGATCCGGTTTGCCATACTGAAAGAGGAAAATGATCAATTAATTCTCCATCTAGAATTTCTTCACAGACAGAAACAATTAATTTCATTTTTTCTTTTTTCAGTACATTTAAATCATAATTAGTTTCGGCTGCAGCCATTTTAAGAACAGCAAAACTTTCAATGATTTCCCAGGGCATTTTTTCAAATCCTATATCAAAGTTTTGTAAGGATCTTTGTGTTTGTGCACCCCAGTATTTATCGAAAGGAACATCAAGTGATCCTAATGTGTCTTTTTCAATTCTTTTTTTCATTTTCAATACAAAATTACACATAAATAAATTTTATGCCTTCAAAAGACCTATCATATTATAGTTAGGCATCTTTTTGTTTTTCTGATATAAATATTATTACTTGCAGTTTAGAATAAATCTAAATAAGAAAAATATGAACAAATGTTATTTTATAGTATTACTTTCAGTGTTGTGTGTGCGTTGTTCTCCAACTAATAAAACGTCTAATGAGATAAATATTTATAGTCAAAGACATTATTCTGTAGATGAAATTCAATATAAGAATTTTGAAAAACTAACCGGCATTAAAGTTAATGTTGTCAAAGCCAATGCAGACGAATTAATTGAACGTCTTAAAAATGAAGGAGCGAATACTCCAGCTGATTTATTTATTACTGTAGATGCTGGAAAATTATTTAAAGCTAAGGAACTATCTCTTTTACAAAAAGTTTCTACATCAGAAATAAAAAAAAATATAAACGATGCATTTGAAGATAAAGATGGATATTGGGTACCTATTACTTATAGAGCAAGAATAGTTGTATATAGTAATGAGAGAGTTGATCTTTCGGAACTAAGCACTTATGAAGATTTAGCTACTCCAAAATGGAAAGATCGTTTGTTGGTCAGATCTTCTTTAAATGCTTATAATCAGGCACTTATGTCATCAATAGTTGCAAATCTTGGGTCTGATTCTGCTGAGGCATGGTCTTTAGGATTAGTTAATAATTTTGCAAGAGACCCTAAGGGTAGTGATAGGGATCAGGTTAAAGCAATTGCTGCGGGGCAAGGTGATGTTGCTATTGTTAACTCTTATTATATAGGCCTTCTTTTATCATCAGAAAATGAAGAAGAATTAAAGGCAGGGAATTCCGTGTCTGTTTTTTTTCCTAATCAAGAAGACGGAGGCCGGGGTAGCCATATAAATGTTTCAGGTATAGGGTTGACAAAATATGCACCTAATAAAAAAAATGCAATAAAGTTATTAGAGTATTTAACTGGAGAAGAAGCTCAAAAAATTTATGTTAATAATAGCTATGAGTATCCAGTCAATTCTAATGTTGAACCAGCAGATATTGTCAAAAATTGGGGAAAATTTAAACCCGATAATTTAGATTTAAATTTATTAGGTAAATATAGAGAAGAAGCAATTTTAATTTTTGATAAAACAGGTTGGAAATAATAAAAAATTATTTAATTGTAGAAAATAAAAGATGGATTATAGGCAGTTTATTAATTGCTTTTTTGTTATTACTTCCGATTGCTATACTCTTTATAAAGTTATTTTCTGAGCCAGGAAAGAACTTTTCTTACTTATGGGATACGGTTTTAATTGATTATACTTTTAATACTTTTTATTTAATATTCATAACTTCTTTTTTCACTTTGTTGTTTGGTTTATTTCCTGCGTGGATTATTAGTAATTATAGATTTATTGGTAGAAATTTTTATGATTTAGTTCTTTTTTTGCCTTTGGCAATACCATCATATATAATGGGATTTACTTATATTGATATTTTAAGTTTTACTGGTCCGGTTCAATCTTTTTTGAGAAACACCTTTCCCGTGTTGGCCTCCTATTTTAATATAGATTATTTACAGATAGAAACATTAGGAATTCTGTTAGGCTTAGCCCTTTATCCATATGTTTATACCGCTGCAAGAGTAGCTTTTAGTTTATTGGGATCAAATTATATTGATTTATCAAAAAGTTTAGGTCTTTCAACGATTAAAAGTTTTTATAAAATTATTTTGCCTTTATCAAGGCCCGCAATTTTTTCTGGATTATTTCTTGTTTTTATGGAGGTTTTAAATGAATATGGTGCCGTTAAATATTTTGGAATAAACACATACACAACGGGTATATTTAAAGCTTGGTTCTCACTTGGAGATATAGGTACAGCAATACAATTAGCTTGTTTATTATTATTAGTTGTTTTTTTCTTTTTTGTTTTGGAAAAAATATCATCTTCTAAAACAAAATTTTTTTATGAAACTAATTCACCAGTTCAAAGGCTACTTTATGTTAATAAAGATAAATTATTGTTTTTTCATCTAGTTTGTTCTATTCCATTTATTTTGGGATTTTTTATTCCTTTTGTTTTTATAGTCAATAATGTTTTTCAAACCTATTCAAGCATAGATTTTGTTCGATTATTTACACTTTCTTTTAACACAATTTTTGTTTCTTCTTTATCTTCCTTTATTATAATAATTGTGGCTCTTTTCTTTTTGTTTGTTGAAAAAATTTCGAAAACAAAAATCAATACTATTATTAGTCATTTAATTTCATTGGGTTATGCTATTCCGGGTGCCGTTATAGGTCTTGGTTTGATAATGCTATTTAGTAATATTATGGATTCTTTTTTTTCGGTTTCTTTAATAGGTTCATTTTATGTTCTGATTTATGCTTATGTGATAAGGTTTTTAGCAGTAGGAAAATCTCCTATAAAATCGAGTCTAGAAAAACATCCAGAATCATATGATGATACTGGAAAAAATTTAGGATTAGGACCTTTTAAACTTCTTCAAAAAATTCATCTTCCAATAAATAAGTTTGCACTTATAAGCGCATTTATATTAACCTTTATTGATATTATGAAAGAGCTTCCTATAACATTGATTTTAAGGCCATTCAATTTTGATACGCTAGCAACACAAACGTATGAATTTGCTATAGAAGAAATGTTACCATTATCAAGCTCATATTCTCTTTCTATAATTGTTATCGGAAGTATGTTATTGTTATTTTTAAAGAATGTAATTAATAAGCAGCTAAATGTATCTTGAAGTAAAAAATTTAGTAAAGTATTATAATAAAGAACTTCCAATAATAAGAAAATTAGAATTTTCTGTAAAAAAAGGAGAAATTATTTCTTTTTTGGGAGAAAGTGGTTCTGGGAAAACCACATTTCTTAAATGTATAGCTGGTTTAGAAAAAATACATTCTGGCTCTATTTCATTAAACAATGTTGTTCTTAATGATAAAGGTGTTTTTGTTAAGCCTCAAGACAGAAAAATTGGTTTTGTTTTTCAAGACTATCCTTTATTCCCTCACCTTAATTTAGAAGAGAATATAGTTTTTAATCTTGATAAAAAATACCATAAAAATTTAGATTACATACTTAATCTTACGGGTCTTAAATATTTTATTTCTAGGTATCCCCATGAATTATCAGGAGGAGAACAACAAAGGACATGTGTTGCTAGAGCATTAATAAGGGAGCCTGAGCTTTTATTGTTGGATGAACCTTTTAGCAATCTTGATTCGGCTATTAAAGAATCTATGAGAGAGGAAATTTATAAAATTATAAAAGAAACAAATACAACAACGATATTAGTTACTCACGATATTAATGATTCTCTTAACATTGCAGATAAAATATTAATTTTTAAGGCTGGAATTGTTCAACAATATGATAAACCAGAAAAAATGTATTGTGAACCAGCAAATTGTTATTGTGCTATGATTCTTGGTGATATGAATAAGCTATTTATTGGTAGTGAAACTTATTATGTGAGACCAGAAAAAGTTGAGGTAGTAAAAAAATCTAATCATAAAATTAAAGTAGAAAAATGCTTTTTTCAGGGACGAGAATATAAAATTAAAGGTAGGTATAATAATGAAATTTGGCATTTTTTTTCTAATAAAAGTATTAATGAAAATGAAGAAATTTTTATTGATTTTAAAAAAATTGATTTAATTTATTTTGATCCTGTGTGTAAGAATTTTTTTAAATAACATGATTAGAAAGTAATTTTTTTTGTCATTATATCTCCTTCTCTGTTTACACTAACTGTAGTTGTATTGCCCTTTTCAAATTTTGATAATGCTTTCATGTATCCCATCATATTTTTTACTTCATATTCACCTATTTTTATTACAATATCACCCTTTAATATCCCAGCAATTTGAGCTGGACGATTTTCAGTTACGCCGTCGATTCTCATACCTTCGCCATCAAACAAATAATCAGGAATAACGCCAAGAGAAACTTTAAATCTTGGTACCTCCTCACTTTCATTTACTGTTTTTGTAAATGACAATTTTCCGTTGTCATTTAAATCAGATATTATATCAAAAATATAACTAGAAATTATATTCATTCCTTCAAAATTTATTTTATCATAATCATCTGATGGTTTATGATAGTCTTCATGTTGACCTGTAAAAAAATGAAGGACTGGTATATCATTTAAATAAAAAGAAGTATGATCAGATGGGCCAACGCCTGATTCTTTTTGAATTATTTTAAATTTTGTATTGTTTGCACTAATAGTTTGTTTAAAAATTGGAGAGGTGCCTAATCCGTATACAGCTAGAGTTGTATCTTCATTTAATCTCCCTACCATATCCATATTTATCATATAATTTATGTTTGATAGTTCGATTATAGGATTTTTTGTAAAGTAATTTGATCCAAGCAGTCCAATTTCTTCTCCGGAGAAAGCAACAAATAAATAGTTGTTTTTTTTGTTAGCAATTCTAAGTTTACTAGCTAGGTCTATCATCATTGCAACACCACTTGCATTATCATCGGCACCATTGTGAATTAGATTTTTTTCACCTCTATGTAGAGAGTTCTCATTGCCATATCCTAGATGATCATAATGAGCTCCAATGATTATGGTATTTTTTGCTTTATTGTCAATGTATCCAATTATGTTTTTTCCTGTGATCGTACTATCATTTTTATGGTTAGAGAATGATATATCCTGATGTGGGTTTGTTTTTGGTTTAAAATTAAAATTTTGAAAATAATTGTTGTTTTCCAAAGGTTGTAATCCTAATTTGATAAATCTTTTTTTTATATATTCTCCAGCTTTGATTTCTCCTTGTGTACCAGTTTCTCTACCCTCTAAGCTATCACTTGAAAGAAAGATCACATCATCTTTTATTTGGTTTTGATATTGGGGTTTTTGTTTACAGCTGATTACTAGAATAAAAAACAACAAATACTTTAAAAGTTTCATTTTTTCTGATTTATTTTTGGCAAAAATACTTAAAGATTTGATTATGAAAAACGCATTGTTTCTTTTTTTTATCTTAAATTTTGTTGGATGTAATAATGTTAAGAATGATTCAAAAATAGAATTTTCAAATGAAAACAGTAAAGCTTTAATTTATTCTGATGAAAAAAATTTTAAATCTCTGAGGCAGGTAACTTTTGGTGGAGATAATGCCGAAGCTTATTGGAGTTTTGACGATCAAAAATTAATCTTTCAATCTAATTTTAATAAATGGAATGTTAGTTGTGATCAAATGTTTATTATGAATAATAATGATGTTTATAAGGATAATAGCCCTCAAATGGTTAGTACAGGAAAGGGAAGAACCACATGTGCATATTTTTTTCCTGATGGCAAATATTTCTTATATGCTTCTACTCATCTTGGCAATGAAAATTGTCCTGAAGCTCCCTTAAGAGTAGAGGGTAAATACGTTTGGCCTATCTATGATTCATATGATATTTTTGTTTCAGATTTGGATGGTAATATTGTGAATCAATTAACTTCTAATTCTGGGTATGATGCAGAGGCAACCATTTCACCTTTAGGAGATAAAATTGTTTTTACCTCTACAAGAAGTGGGGACTTAGAATTATATACCATGAATCTTGATGGTAGTGATGTTAAACAAATAACGAATCAACTTGGTTACGATGGAGGAGCTTTTTTTTCTCCTGATGGAACTAAAATTGTTTTTAGATCATCTCGACCTAAAACTAAAGAAGAAATTGATGAGTATAAATCTTTATTGTCTCAAGGGTTGGTTCAGCCAACAGAAATGGAACTTTTTATTTGTGATGCAGATGGTAGCAACTTAAAACAAATAACAGATCTTGGGAATGCTAATTGGAGTCCTTTTTTTCATCCTTCTGGAAAAAAGATTCTTTTTTCTTCAAACTTTGAAGCAGAAAGAGGATTTCCTTTTAATTTATATATGATTGATATAGATGGAAGAAATCTGACAAGAATTACTCATGGTGAAACTTTTGATGCTTTTCCTGTATTTTCTAATGACGGTAAAAAATTAGCATTTTCTTCAAATAGAAATAATGGAGATACTAGAGACACTAATTTATTTATTGCTGAATGGATTGATTAAAATTTTAAAAATCACACTTGATTCCTGCTGTAAATGTCCTTGGTAAGCCAGGTCTTAAGCCAGCTGGTCTTCTGGATACAGAATAAACTTTATTTGTTATATTTTTTGCTGCTAAATGAAAGCTAATGTTTTTGTTGACATTATAATTTAATGCTGTATTTATCACTCCAAAACCTTTAATGAGTTCTTTTGTATTATTCATTTCAATTCCTGGTTTTGTTCTTACATCGCTTTTAAATGAGTAATTTGCATCAAAGCTTAAATTATTATTTTTAATATTAAATCCAAGATTAAATTGATGTTTTGATATATATGGTATTTTATATCCATTCATAATTTCTCCACCCCACGCGTCAAAAGAACTTTTAAAATTTTCTTTAAAGGTAGCGTCAGTTAATGTATAGTTAATATAAATTGGGATTTGTAATTTATCAGTGTTAGATAGATTATAATTTACACTTATTTCAATACCTTTTACAATTGCTTTTCCAGCATTGTATAATTCATTGGTTCCAGATCCGCCAGTAGCTGCTAAATCAGAACCAAGTAAATTAGAATAATCACTAATATATCCAACTATTTCACCTTCAAGTTTTATTGATTTTGTTTTAAATCCAACCTCATAGTTTATACTTTTTTCAGGATTTGTTTCAGGTTTATCTCCAGGAGGAGAAAATCCTTTATGAATACCCAAAAAAGTATTTGATGACGGATTTATTTTATAAAGCAATCCAAAACCTGGAATTAATGAATTAATTATGTTTTCTCTTGAAGACAAATCGGTTCCTTTTCTTTCAGCGTCAGATTTTCCATAGTCATCTCTATGGCCTTTAATATGTTCGTGTCTTAATCCTAGATTTAATATTAATTTTGCCATTTCAATTTTATAGTTTATATAGCTAGCTAATGCTTTTGAATACTGGATTCTATTGCTATTGCTTCCTGGTATGCCTTTTTTGTTTAGATGCATTATTCCATTTAACATTTGATATTTGTCTTCCCATTGAAACCTATCCATTTCATCATAATGATATCTAGCACTTAAACTTAAATGATGTGTTGTATTATTGTTTTGAAATGACTTATTAATAACAGATTGTATTCCTTTAGATAAATAAGTTCTGTTATTAGCCCTAACAATTAAACCCTCTTCGTTGCTGTCAATTGTTCCTTTAACTATAGTGAATGCTTCAGTTGCATCGTCTGCAAACAATGAAGAAATACCAAATTTATTTCCATTATTGTCTATAACACTTTGAAGTTTATACCAATTTCTTTGAAAATTATTTTTGTAAATACTTGTGGAAATATTTAATCCATTATTAAATTCAAGATAATTTTTTATTGATATTCTTTCTTGTTCTGCTTTCATATTATCAATTTGAGAACCTTGATATCTTAAATAAGGATTTTTGTTGAAATCTTCGTCAGATAATCCTAAGTATGTTTCGTTTGAATTTTCTTTTGTTTCTCCTATTGCAAGTATGGTTTCATGATAAACGCTTGAAGTATTATTGCTTTTATATTTAATTTTTAAATTATAATCTTTTTTATCAAACCCTGTGTTTTCATTATTTTCTAGTTTTTTAAAGCCATTTGAACCATAATTAAAACCTTCTATCATAATTCCTAAATTTTTATGACTTGTACCTATGTGTCCGTGAAAATTTCTAAAATTATCTGTTCCTCCAATTAGTTTTACAGATCCTTTTAATTTTTCTGGTATAGGAGTAGAAATAAAATTAATAGCTCCACCTGTTGTTAAAGGACCAAATTTAATTTGACTGGAACCTTTTAATATTTCTATAGAATTCATTCTGCCAATGGTAGGAAAATAGTATGCTGATGGAGACGAATATGGAGCTGGAGCCATTAATATTCCGTCTTCCATAATAGTTATTTTAGAACTTCTTTCTAATCCCGTACCCCTTAAGCCTATATTTGGTCTTAACCCATATCCATCTTCTTCTTGAAGGTTAATACCAGGAATCTTAGATAATATTTCATGTATGTTTGTATAATTAAATTTTGTAAGTTCTTTTGCAGATATGTTGTGTGCTGAACCAACGATTTCTCTTTTACCAATTTCACCGTTAATTAATGAAAAACTTTCAATCAGAAGTTCTGGAAGATTAATTATGTTATCTTCCATAATAAGATCAAATTTTAATTGGTTATTCTTTAGAGTAATCAATTTTTTTATCATTTTAAAATTTTCTTTGTAAATAACTAATTCATAATTTCCTTCGCTAATATTATTAATAATAAACTCTCCTTTATCATTAGTCTTAGATTTAAAAGAAGTGTTGTTTACTATAATTTCAACATTACTTAGTGGTTTATATGTTTCTGCATCTATTATTAATCCGGAGATTTTTCCTGTTTGAGCTGTTATATTAGAAGTAACTACAGCAAACAGAACAATGAATATAATTTTAAGTTTCATATTATTTAGATTTATTTTAAATAAGCAGCACAATATTATAATCTATTTAGAATTATTACAAATAAAAAAAGGTTTTTTATGCTTTCTTAATTAATTTCTAATTTTGATTTAAAATGTAGTTACACTTTCATTTGGTTGGTAGGTGTAATTAAAAGTATATGTTGCAGATTGATCTGTAAATGCATTTGGATTTTCGGGTGAGTCTTTATAATAACTTTGAATTTCCATTTTAGCAAATCTTCCGTCATGTGTTTTGAAAACTAAAGTTCTTCCTGCAATGGGGGTAATTAAATAGTTTTGTGGATTATAATTGTACCACCCATTATCACTTCCATTAGGTATTGCTCTTCCTATTTGAGAATCTTGGTTTAAAAGTGTTTCATTTACACTGGTAATACTATTATAGGTTCCTATAGCAACATATCCAGCTGCTATTCCTGTTCTCGGTGGCTCTTCATTGCTTATGTAAGTACCACCATTAATTAAAATATCAGTAGCTCTAAAAGCAATATCCCAATCATCCCCTTCAACTGTTTTTTGTTTCTTAAAACTAAATTTTATATACTCACCAGCAGGTGGTTCACCTGGGTTTGATGTCGTTGGAGCATGTAAATTAGTTATTATCATTGCTTCAATAGATAGTAATATTGGTTCTTCTTTTCCACATGAAGTAAAAAATATGGATATTAGAAATAATAGAGAAATCTTATTCATAATTTTATAATTTTAGTTATTAAATTTTTGCGAATATAGTCTCTGTTTAGAATAATTCCAAATAGAAGTTTTAAAAAAATAAAGTAATTTTTAATTCGATATATAAATTAAATAATTATTTAATTTAAAATGTTTTTATTCCTTCGTTGGGTTGATAAGTATAAGAGAAAGTGTAATATTCTGGTTTACTTGAGAATGAACTGATATTATCAGGAGCATCTTTGTAAAAACTTACAATTTTTACTTTAGCATATCTGCTATTATGTGTTTTAAAAATTAAAGTTTTGTCTGAATACGGAAAAATTGCATTATTATTAATCTCATACCATCCTCCGTTAGTACTTGGAATAGCTTTTTCTGTTTGTGAATCTTCATTAAGTAAATCTTCATTTACAGATTTAATACCACCATAATTACCTATTGTAATATAACCAGCGCCCAAGCCAGTTCTTGTTGGTTCATCATTAGCTCCAGAAAAGCCACCATTTACTAGTATTTCAGTTCCTCTAAATGCTATATCCCAGTTATCTCCTTCTGTTGTTGTTTGATCTTTAAAACTAAATTTGATAAAATTTGCTGATTGTTGGTTGGGTCCGTTACCGATAAACTCTGGAGTATATAAATTAGTTATAATCATAGCCTCGAGAGGCATTAAATCACTACTATCATCACAAGATAATATAAAAAATATAGATAGAAGTAATATGAGTTTTAGTTTCATAAGACATTAAAATTTAAAGAACAAATTTAAAGAATATTTTCTGCCTGGGTTATTTAATAAGTTAATAATATCTTGATACCCTAATATATTTTCTATTGTTATTTGTACATTTATGTTGTTCTTAATGGCTTTATTAAATGTTGAATTTGCAATTATATGATCATTAATAAAAGTATCGTATTTATCTAAGTAAGTATTGTTGTTTGAATCTAATAATCCAAATTTTCCTCTATATATTAGTCTAAGACTTATATAACTATTAATTTTTTCTAGTTGGTATTTAATTTTCAAATTAGACATGTTTCTGGATTTTCCATATAGTCCATAATAATCATTTGAATTTAGTTGAAATGAATTCATGGTTTGTTTATCTCTTGCAAAAACTTTGCCTTTGTTAAAGGCTGTTTGAACATCTTGATCTTTAGCATATAGTAGTTGATACCCAATGTGAATTTTTAATTTTTTAGTGGGATTCCAACTACTGGAAATTTCGAATCCTTTTGTGTAAGATTTGTTTACATTATAATAACTAAAAATAGTTTGTCCATTTTTTTTTCTTCCTACAATTTGAGTGTCTATTAGATCTTTAATATTATTTCTAAATAAATTCAATTCAATTGGGAGGTTGGGATTAATAAAATATTGCAATCCAATATTATAGCTTACTGAATTTTCAGCATTTAAATTATTATTAAAATTTATATCATTTAAAAACAGAAGCTGATCATTGTTTTGTAGTTTTTGAATCGTATTTTCTAAGACATTATATCCTAGAACTAAATAACCGGCTGATGAATTAGAAAAATCTAAATATAGTTGTCTAAAGTCTGGTGCTTTATATCCATATCCTACAGAAGCCTTTATACTTAAATTATTTTTCAAGTTATATTTAAATGAAAGTTTTGGACTTATTTGTGAATTGTATTGATTGTGATGATCGAACCTTGCTCCAGTAACCATGTTTAGTTTATTATTTAGAGACCAATCATATTGAAAATAAATAAATTCAGATATGTGTTTGGGTTCAGTTTCAATATTTGTTCTGCGTAGTTTTTCTTTATCAAAACCAAAACCAAAAGTAAAAATTGAATTTTCTTTATTGATATATTTAAATCTTATATCCATTCTCTTTAGTGTTTGAAAAAAATCGTTGTGATTATTAATGTTATTGGAAATGGATGTGCTTGTTTCCTTAGCATTATAATTAGTTGAGTAATAGTCTATATATGAAAACAAATTTTTTAAAATTTCATTTGAATATGTGATTGAAAAATTATTTTCAAAAACATTTGTTTTAGGATTAAGACCAGCCTCAGTAATAAAAGTTGTTCCAATTTTTTTTTCAAGAAAGAATCTGTGGTTTAACTTAAAATTGCCAATGGTTTTTAAATTATAATCAGCATTTAAATTTCCGGTGAAGTTTTTAAATGGCTCGACTGTATTTTGATTATCTCCATCAATTAAATCATACCCATTATTAGTATAAAAATTAAAATCAGAAGATAATAAAACGTTTTTTTTATTGTATCCTAATTCAACACTTAAATCATGGGTATTAAAAGAAGCAAATTTGTAGCCTAGATTTTTATTAAATCCTATGTTTTTATTGGGTTTAGTTATAATGTTAATTACACCTCCTAATGCTTCTGATCCATATAGACTAGATGAAGCTCCTTTTATTATCTCTATTTTTTTTATTGAATGTAATGATATCCTTGATAAATTAAAATCACCGGCTACTCTTCCAATTAATGGAAGACCATTTATAAGTATTAGTATATAATCAGAGTCTATGCCTTGTAATTGAATGCCTTCACCACCACCAAAAGTCGGTGTTGTAACTAGACCCGTTTGTTCATTAATTATTTCGTTTAATCGAGAAAATCCACTTGATTTAATCTCTTCAGAAGTTATAATTTGTGCAGGAATTGTTACTTCATATAATGATTTTTCAGATTTAGTTGCAGAAATTATAATTTCATCCATTTTAATAGTTTTGATTGTATCTCTAGACTGAGAAAAACCAAAAAATGGTATTGATAATATTATTGATAATTGAATAGAATAATTTAATTTCAAGTAATCTTTCACCACTCTCATAATTAATTACGCGCAAATTTGGTTAATTTGTTTTTATTATTAACACTATGAAGATTATAAATTTAATTTCCGGACCAAGAAATTTATCAACAGCACTTATGTATTCTTTTGCACAACGACCAGATACAAAAGTTATTGATGAGCCTTTTTATGCGCATTATCTTTTATCAACAGGAATATTACATCCGGGAAGAAAAGAAACATTAGAAACGATGTCTACAAATATTAATGAAATATTAGAGGATCTTTTTTCTAATACCGATTGTGATATTTTGTTTTTAAAAAACATGGCTCATCATCATCAACAAATGGATTTTTATTTTTTAGATAAAATGATAAATCTATTCTTAATTAGAAATCCAAAACAACTTATAGCTTCTTTTGCTCAGGTAATTAAAAATCCTACTATGAATGATATAGGTTTAAAAAAATCATGGGAGTTATATAATTTGATTAAAAAAACAAATGATTCTTCTCCACTTGTTTTAGATTCTGCAGAAATATTGAAAAATCCAGAATTATTGCTAAAAAAGTTATGTGATAAATTAAATGTAGATTTTTATGATGATATGCTTAATTGGTCTGAGGGAGGTATTAAAGAAGATGGTGCATGGGCAGAATATTGGTATAAAAACGTTCATCAGTCAACAGGATTTAAAAAACAAAAGACAAGTAGTAGAGAACTTCCAGCTCATTGTAAAGGACTTTATTTTGAAGCTTTAAAATATTATAATAAATTAACAGAAAAATCAATTCAAATATAAAATGTTACAGAAATTTAACTCTAAAAATAAAGACATATTAATATATGTAAATGGAGAATTATTACATCGTGATAAAGCAGCGGTATCTGTTTTTGATAGTATAGTTCAAAATGGTGATGGTGTATGGGAGGGATTAAGAGTATATCCTCAAGGAATTGTATGTTTCGATAAGCATTTATCTAGATTAATAGAGGGTGCTCACGCATTAGCATATGAAAAAATTCCTTCAAAAAAATTTATAAAAGATGCCATAAAAAAAACATTAAAAGCTAATGGAATGAGCAATGACACTCATATAAGATTGACACTAACACGGGGAGAAAAAATTACATCAGGAATGGACTCTAGGTTAAATCAAAGTGGTTGTTCTTTGATTGTATTGGCTGAATGGAAGAAAAAAGTATATGATTTTTCTTCTGGAATAAGGGCTATTAGTTCATCCATAAGAAGAAGCATTCCACAGTATTTAGATTCTAAAATTCACCATAATAATATGATGAGTCTTGTTATTGCTAAAATTCAAGCTAATATTTCAGGTTATGATGCGGCTGTTATGTTAGATGATAGAGGGTTTGTAGCTGAATTAAATGACACAAATTTATTTATGGTAAAAAATAAAAAAGTTTTTACACCTTTTGCTCATGCTTGTTTACCTGGTATAACAAGAGAAACTTTTATTTTACTTTTTAAAGAAAATAATATTTCTATTTCAGAACGAGATATGTCGTTAGCTGAGTTTATTAATGCAGATCTTGTTTTTGCTACTGGAACAAATGGTGAAATTACTCCTGTTACAGAAATTGATGGTAGAACGATTGCTTGTGATAAAAGTTTTTTAATTGAGATTAAAAATTTATTTGAGAAAAAATTACCATTAATGTGTGAGCCTATTTGATAGTTGTTTTAACGTAATAATCCCATAAAATTATTCCCATTGACACGCTAATATTAAAAGAATGTTTGGTTCCAAATTGAGGAATTTCTAAAGCAGCATCTGCTTCTTTTAAAGCATCGTCAGATACTCCAAAAACTTCATTGCCAAAAACAAAAACATATTTTTCAGAAATAAGCGGTTTAAAATTTTTTAAATTAATGCTTTGATTTGTTTGTTCTACTAATATTATTTTCCACCCTTCTTTTTTTAGTTGAATAATTATTTTTTTTATTTCTTTAACATGTTCCCATTCAACAGAATCTGTAGCACCTAATGCAGTTCTTTCAATATCGCGACTAGGAGGTTTTGCCGTAAATCCTGTCAAATACATTTTTTTTATTAAAAAAGCATCTGACGTTCTAAAACATGATCCAATATTATTGAGACTTCTTACATTATCTAATATTATACACACAGGAATTTTCTTTGAATTTTTATACTCTTTTATAGATAACCTATTGAGGTCTTCATTTCTAATTTTTTTCATCATATTAATAGAGGTTTAGTTGTATTTGATTATTGACCTACTAAATTTTGATTTATTATTTTGAAGTTTGATAAAATAAAGTCCATTTTTTAATTTACCGGCATTATATCTTATTCTATGTATTCCAGAAGTTAAGGTTTTGTTTATAATCTCTTTAATTAATCTTCCATTGCTATCAATTAAGTATAATCTTACTGGCCCATTATCAATTTTTATTTCTAAAGTAATCCAATCTTTAAATGGATTGGGAAAAGATTTTATATTATCAGCTTGTTTTATGATTTCTTCATTACCTGTAACAGCTCCTACTAAAATTGGAATGTATTGAAAATTTTCATAAAGAATTGATTTTATAGTTGATTCTTCCACACAAAACCAGTCCATTAATACTGAACCATAAGCAGATCTAAAATCATATTCCCACTCAATATTATCTACATGTGCTAAACTTGGCATTTTCCCAATAGGTTCAGGATTTACGTAAGGGCTTACAAAAAACATTGGCCCCGCTTCTCCATGATCGGTGCCTTGGGACTTATTCTGAAAAACTCTCCTTCCAAATTCAGAATATGTCATTGTTAGTACTCTTTCTTCTAGTCCTTTTTGAATAATATCTGACTGAAAAGCAGCAATTGATTTGGAAAGTGAATCTAATAAATATGCATGGCGACCACTTTCTGGATTTCCTTCAACTTGATTATCATGTGTATCAAAACCACCAATTCTTACAACGTATATTCTAGTTTGAAGACCTCCGTCAATTAATTTAGCTACTGTTTCAAGTTGTTGTGCTAAGTCATTAGCTGTATCTTCAGGATAGGCATTTATAGAAGGTCTTCCTTTATTTGCTCCTTCTTCAATGCTATCTAAATAATCATTAGTTAATTTAGACGCTTTTCTAATATAATCTAGTTCATGTCCATAAGGAGTGTCTGGTGTTTCTCCATCTCCTTCTTTTACATCAATAAATGAATTTAGATTCTTGACCGCTATACCCATGTTTATTATAGGTCCTTGACATGTATGAGAAGTTGTTCTTCCAATAGTCAATGCTAATGGATCAGGAAAACTTTCATTTGGATAGTTATCAGGATAATTCGGATGGTCTTTACTTAAATGTCTTCCCAGCCAACCACTTGAAAGATATTCTTCAGAAGAAGATCCTGTATTCCATATATCAGTTGAACGAAAATGAGATTTATTAGGGTTGGGATATCCTGCGTTTCTAATAATACCCAGTTTTTCTTCATTAAATAAATTTTTGAAGTTTTCCATTCCAGGATGAAACCCGTCAATATCACTTATTTTATGAATCGAATTTTCAGGTACCATAAGTTCTGGTCTTCTAGCAGGTTCTGAATCACCCCCACTACCATCTCTCATTAAAATATCATATTGATCAATAGGGATTAGTGTCCCAATTCCATCATTGCCTCCATCTAAAAAAACTAACACCAAAACTCTGTCAGTAGGACAACCTGCGTTAGTAAGCTTTCTCATATTCGAAGTTTCGGCCAACACACTTACTGGCATTCCTCCAACATATAATGGAATTGAGGCAATAGGAACTGATGATTTTAAAAAGTCTCTTCTTTTCATTTTAACTTAAATGATATTCAGGCATTAGACACATTTCTTTAAATAAAGTTTTTAATTTATTATTGATTGCGGTTTTTGCTTCATCAGTTGGATCATTAATATATTCATGATATTCGTCATACCACATATTTGGGTTATTACCAACAACTATATTTTTAAAGTCCTCTTTTTGTTCATCAGAAATTTCTGAGTAAACAGGAAATAACCACTTACAAAAAAGCTCAATTATAAAATCGATATCATCAGGATTTTCTATTTCATCAAGAAGTTTAATTGGTTCGGCATAAATTCTTACATCTTCTGGAGCTCCTGGTTCTCCACTAGTTGCGTTCATGCCGTTATTGTTGAAATAAAGGTTTATATCTTTAGTCCTCATAGGAAGTGTTACGGCTGTTATCCATAATTCATGATAGAGGGGTTCTTGATAGTATGCTTGCCAACCAGCTACATTGGGGCTATCCCAAAGACTTTGGCCTTGATCGACAATATCATAATGTCTACTTCTCCAAAATTTGTAAAGGTCTCTAAAATCAAAATCAGAAGTGTCTGAGAAAGGAAATTGTCTTAAAGCACCTAAATTAAAATCAGTGGGAGATTTTATCATTGCTCCCCTTGTGTGAATCTCATAAAAATGTTGACTTTTAAATAATTTTGATAAAACAGGTTTTATTTCGAAATTGTTATCTCTTAGCACTTTAGCTAAAGGTTTTATAATTTTAGTTGTAACGTCTTCATCTATGACATAATAAACAAACCACCTATAAATTTTTTCACATATATATTCAGAAGTTCTTTCACTTTGAAAAATCATATCAACTAAGTCTTTGTGCTCATCTTCACCATTGTTTGAAATAGAGGTATTATTAAATTTTTCCGAAAAAACTTTAGTTGTTTCGTCGTGATCCCCCTCTTCAAAACGTTGTCTTTCAGATCCAGAAAAAACATCTTCTACATACCAACCAGTTAAAATTTTTGCCGCCTGAATGATATCTTCTTCTGTATAATATGTGTAACTGTTTTCTCCATCAACGGGACCTTTACCAATTGTGAAAAGCTCAAGTAACTCTCTTGCATAGTTTTCGTTAGGGGCCTCCTTTACATTGTAAATTCCACCAAGATATACAAGCATTGCTGAATCAACATTTATTTCTTTAACTAGGTTTTTAAAATTTCCTATAAAGTGTTTTCTTAATCTATAATTCATCCAATAAGTATATCTTTGGTCTTGCACAACCGTTCCTTCTGTCGCAAAATGATTTTGCCAAAACAACACCATTTTTTCTCTAATGGAAAAGGGAATATTATTCGGGCTTTGGTAGGGTTGATTTAAAATTAAACTTATTCTCCATGCTTCATAGGATTGGCGATATAGGTTAGCGTTGCCAGTCTTTCTTTCACTATTCACCCATGTTTCACCAATTGGAGGGGCCCTATCTTCATAATCTCTATCATTCAAGGGAGGTTCAGGCGTAAGTTCTTCTTCATTTAATAATTTTTCTACACTTCCTTCCATTCCAAGAGCAACAGCTTGGTTAATTTCTGAAAGCTTTGCCCCAAAACATGTTCTTCTTAAAAGGTGAGCTGCAGTTTCAAAATTCCAATTTTCAGAATAGTCTTCTAATCCAGCAATATTTCTTGGGAATTCGGGTAATTCCTTGTTTGCATGCTTTAATACTTTATCTCTTTTTATAGATGACTTTTTTTTATCATTTACATTTAGCATATTTAAACTCCAAAAATTTGTAATTTAAAATTACTTAAAATTTTTTAATGATAGATCCTATAAAGCAACAAGAAACGCCTTTAATGAAACAATATAATGACATTAAGTCAAAGCATCCAGATGCGTTATTATTGTTTAGAGTTGGAGATTTTTATGAAACTTTTGGATCAGATGCAATATTGGCAAGTAAAATTTTAGGTATTGTTTTAACTAAAAGATCTAATGGAGCAGCTTCAGGAGTTGAACTTGCAGGATTTCCCCATCATTCTTTAGAGAAGTATCTTCCTAAATTGGTTAAAGCAGGATGCAGGGTTGCTGTGTGTGATCAATTAGAAGATCCTAAGAAAACAAAAAGCATTGTAAAGAGAGGTGTTACTGAATTAGTTACCCCAGGAGTTTCAGTGAATGATAACGTTCTTGATTCAAAAAAAAACAATTATTTAGCATCGATATCAAAAAATAAAAATCTTTTTGGAATTTCTTTTTTTGATATTTCTACTGGAGAATTTAGTTTAACAACTTGTGATTATAATCAACTAGAAAAATTAATTAATACTTATTATCCTGCAGAAATTATATGTTCAAAACATGATAAAGAATTTTTTCTAGAAAAATTTAGTGATAATAATTTTTTCTTTATAGATGATTGGGTATATAAAATTGGTTATTCTTATGATAAATTACTTTCTTTTTTTAATGTAAAAAATTTAAAAGGGTTTGGAGTTGAAAAAGAGACAGAAGGATTAATTTCAGCTGGAGCAACGTTGTTTTATTTAGAATTAACAGAACACAAAAATTTAAAACATATCACTTCGCTATCTAGAATAGAAAATGATAAGTTTATGTGGCTAGATAAATTTACTATTAGAAATTTAGAATTAATAAACCCTCTTCATTCAGATTCAATAACATTAAAAGATATTATCGATAACACATTTACGCCAATGGGTTCTAGGCTTATGGGTAAGTGGCTTCTTTTTCCTTTGCTAGATAAAAAAGAGATAAACTATAGGCAGTCTATAGTTACAAATTTTATTAAAAATGTAGATCTTCTTAAAAATGTTTCTGACTCTTTAAAATCAATTTCTGATATTGAAAGAATAACTTCTAAGTTAGCTTTATTACGTGTTACTCCGAGGGAACTTATAAATTTAAAAAATTCTCTTTTATGTATCAATGAAATAAAAATGTTGATCAAGCATTCCTCTAATAAGACATTATTTAGTTGGTCTAAAAAATTAGATTGTTGTGATGATGTTATAAAAAAAATAGACAAATCACTTAATGAAGACGCCCCAGCTTTATTAGCTAATGGGAGAGTATTTAAAGAAGGGTATAATAATGAACTTGATGAATTACGGAATATTTCTAAAACAGGGAAAAATATTTTGCTTAAAATCCAAAATAATGAAATTAAAAAAACGGGAATTTCTTCTTTGAAGATTGCCTATAATAAAATATTTGGATATTATTTGGAGGTTACTAATGCTCATAAAGATAAAGTTCCTGATGAATGGATTAGAAAGCAAACTCTTGTTAATTCTGAACGATATATAACAGAAGAGCTTAAAGAATATGAAGAAAAAATATTGAATGCTGAAGAAAAAATTTATTCTATAGAAAATAATCTTTATACTGATTTACTTAATAAACTTTCAAAAAATATTTTAAAACTACAATCAACTTCTTTATCTATTGCCTTTTTGGATTGTTTAATTTCTTTTTCTAATTCTGCTATAGAGTATAAATTTTGTTTACCTACTATATCTAATGATAATGTTATAGATATTAAAAAAGGAAGACATGTTATTATTGAAAGATCTTTGTCACCAGATGAAGTGTATATACCTAATAATGTGTATCTAGATAATCAATCTCAACAAATTATTATTATTACTGGACCAAATATGGCTGGTAAGTCAGCTCTTATAAGGCAAACAGCTTTAATTGTTCTTCTTGCTCAAATAGGATCTTATGTACCTGCGGCATATGCAAAAATTGGTATAATAGATAAGATTTTTACTAGAGTTGGAGCTTCTGATAATATTTCTAAAGGAGAATCTACTTTTATGGTTGAAATGTTAGAAACTTCTAGCATTATGAACAATTTAAGTGATAGAAGTCTTATCCTTATGGATGAAATAGGTAGAGGAACTAGTACATACGATGGAATTTCAATTGCATGGTCAATAGTTGAGTTTTTACATAATCACAAAAAATATAAACCCAAAACTCTTTTTGCAACTCATTACCATGAACTAAATCAGCTGTCAAATAATTTGCCAAGAGTAAAAAATTATAATGTATCTGTAAAAGAAATTAATAATGAAATAATTTTTTTACGTAAACTTATTCCAGGTGGTAGTGAGCATAGTTTTGGTATAAATGTAGCTCAACTTGCAGGTATGCCTAATCAAATATTATTGCGAGCGTATCAACTACTTGAGAGGTTAGAAAAAAAGAATTTGAAAGAATCTTTAAAGGGCAATGATTCAAAAAAAGTAGTAGAAAAACAGTTGACTTTTTTAACGCCTGATCCTAGATTTGAAAAATGTAGAAAAATTTTGACGGATGTAAATATTAATGAAATTAATCCCTTACAGGCTCTTGTTAAACTCAATGAAATGATAGAAATATTAAAATCGAATAAAAAATAAAGTTGTAAATTTTTCTATTTTTTACCGGGGATTTTTGTTATAGGATTATAAATTTGCAGTCCTTTATGAATTAAGCGAGATTAGCTCAGTGGTAGAGCACAACCTTGCCAAGGTTGGGGTCGTGGGTTCGAATCCCATATCTCGCTCAAAGTACAATTTGCCCGGATGGTGGAATTGGTAGACACGCAGGACTTAAAATCCTGTGGACCTTAAAGTCCGTGTGGGTTCAAGTCCCACTCCGGGTACTCGTTTTTAATTTGTGATGTGTCTAGAAAATTAGTTTATTCCTGTCTATTTCTACTTCTTATAGGCTGCGGGGAAGATGCAGAAACTATTGATGATAAGAATATTAATAAAGAATTCGAGTTTGTACTTGATGGAGACCCAATTAATTTATCATCTAATCTTAATTTATCATATTTCAATGATATTACAGTTGGGGTAAAAGAATTTAGAAATGATTTTGTTTCTTTAGTCACAGCATCCAATACATTCACTGTTGAAATATCAGGAAATAATATAGAGAACCTAACAGACTCTGAAGTTTTAATGTCTCCACCTTATCCTTATTCAGCTGATTTACCATATGCTAATTATCTTGGTGTTGGTCAACTTATAAAATCTAATGATAAGTTTTATGGATTATACCACGGAGAATTACATGACGGTTCAGTTCTACCAGGAGGTATTCCTGGTTTCTATGCCTCTGTAGGTTTAGTATCTTCCGATGATGGTAAAAATTTTCAAATAAGTCAAAATGCGGTAATTCCAAACTATATTTCTAAAGATGATGATAATGGTTATGGTGATGGTGGTTACGGCGAACCATCAATGTTATTTTCAAAAGATAGCTCTGAATTATTAGTTTATTATGTTGATCATAACAGAGATGATAGAGAAGTAAATATTTGTATGGGTAAATTTGATGTAATTAATGGAGAGCCTCAATTTGATACTTTTTATTTTTTAGCTGAAGACAATTCTTTCACGTCAAATATAATCCAAGGAAAAGAAGTAGTTAAAGGTGAAATAAGCTCTCATGCCATTTTTCCTCATGTCACATATAATAAAACATTAGATATGTACATTATGGTTTTAAATCTTAATGCATTTTCAAATAGTAATTGTAATGTAAATGATTCCGGAATCTATATTACTTATTCAAAAGATGGTATTAACTGGGTTGATCCATTTAATGATAATGTTGTTTCTTATATTGGATCACCTAAAAAATTAGTTTCTGAATGTAGCATTCCTTTCTCTCAAAATTCATCATTTGCTTGGCATCCAAGTTTGATTTATACCAACGAGGATCAAACCGAGGGTTATTTACTTTATTCTTATGGACAAAGTCTTAGTTATCCAGGTCATCAACTGTATGGTAATAAGTTTAAGTTAGAACTTAAATAATTATTAAACTTATAGTTTAAGTCCCTAGTAGTAGTTTATTTCTTTTTAATTCTTGATATAAACATACTTTGAATTTTGCTTAGATGTTTTTAGCTTGTTGCTGTGAAATATTATTATAATTTATTTTTTTTAATTGGAATTTCAGGTATTATTTCTTCTTGCATAAAAGAAGCTAAACTTGAGAAAAATGAAATAGAAAAATGTCCTGAGTGTGAAACATATTATCATGGAGGTGAACATAGAGGATACATTCTATATAAACCTGTTAATTTATCTGAAAATGCTCCACTAGTATTTGTTCTTCACGGATATACATCTAATGCGCCAACAATTAGGAATTATACAAAAATGAACAGAATAGCAGATCAACATGGATTTGTAGTATGCTATCCACAGGGGACAATTAATAAATGGAGTAATATAACCCATTGGAATTCTGGGCTTACTTACAGTAATATAGATGATATAGGTTTTCTTACTAGGTTAGCAAAATATCTGCAAAATAAATACAATCTTAATCCTGAAAAAACATTTTCCTCAGGCATGTCAAATGGAGGATTTATGAGCTATACTCTTGCCTGTGAAGCATCAGAAGTATTTAAAGGGATTGCTTCCGTTACAGGAACCATGAGCGGATCTACCTGGAAAACATGTAATCCTAATAATGCTGTACCTGTATTACAAATATCAGGAGTTCAAGATGATGTAGTTCCAATTGATGGTACAATGGATATATCAGGGGGATGGGGAGGTGCTCCTCATATGGATGAAATAATAAACTTTTGGTCTAATTTGAATGAATGTCAATCTAAAGAAGCTAGTTTTTTCCCTCCTTTAACAAATGCTTATTATCATAAGAAATGTATAAATGATAACGAAGTATGGTATTTCAAAATTAATAATTGGGGTCACGAATGGCCCTATGATGATGATGTGGGAATAACTGGTATAAAAGGAAGTGAAATAATATGGGAGTTTTTTAGTAAAATTTAAGTTTAGTCGACAAACCTACTACTATATAGGAAAAATTTAAAAAGGGAGTTCCTATTAATAAGAAGTATAGTATGATCATTTGAAGTATTTTTAAGAATATTTTTTTTATAGTTTATAAAAAGGGGTCAATTGAGTCTGTTAAAGATAAATATAAAAACTAATTTAATATGCCCACTTAGGTAGCTAAAGAGATAAATGAATTTAGGTAGAACTCTTATTAAAGATTATTTATATTTATAAAAATACAAGTTATGTCATTAGAAAGATCTATTAATAAATCTGATAAAACCGGATGGATTGAAGTAATTTGTGGTTCAATGTTTTCAGGAAAAACGGAAGAATTAATAAGAAGAATAAGAAGAGTTAAATTAGCTAAACAAAAAGTAAAAGTATTTAAACCAAAGGATGATACTAGATATAGTAAAAAGAAAGTCACATCTCATAATGCTAATTCTATTAAATCTAAACCTGTAAATAATCCTAATAAAATAATTAAACTTTCTTCAAATGTTGATGTAGTTGGTATTGATGAAGCACAATTTTTTGATGATACTATAGTGGATGTTTGTAATGAATTAGCTAATTCTGGAAAACGTGTTATAGTGGCTGGACTTGATATGGATTATCAAGGAAAACCTTTTGGTCCAATACCATATCTTTTAGCTATTGCTGAATATGTAACAAAAGTTCATGCCGTTTGTACTAAAACTGGAAAAATGGCTAGTTATACTCATAGAATTGTTGATAATGATGAGTTAATTTTATTAGGTGATATTAAAAAATATGAAGCTCTTAGTAGAAAAGCATTTAATAGATTAAATAATATATCAAAATCTAAAAAAGATTAAAAGCCCAGCTCACTCCTGTAGAAAAATAATTTGATGTGTTATTGATACCCGCACCATATGAAATGTCAAGTTGCAAATTATCTTTTAATAGATAAACTAAACCTCCATCAAAATATAAATCTGATTGAGAATCACTTATATTTCCATATAATTCACAATATATACCCCAATTATTAATTCCTTTTCCAAGAGCTACTGTATAGACAATAACCCCTTTTTCATTTTTAAATTTATCATATCCTATATTATATCCTATGTCAAAATTATTATTTAATTCATGAGAAATTAATATTCTACTTAGCAGACCGGTTGTATTATTTGAATAATATTTATTTGCTGATGGAATAGATAAATGTGTAAGAAATGCAATGCTAGTTTTAGAAATTTCAGAGTTATAAATTTGAATTTTTGTCCCTATTTCTAGATCCGAGAAGCTGCTTAATTTCTCTTCACCAAACTTAACGTTCTTATTAATAATATAATTTGTATTGAATCTAAATTCAACTTTCTTAAATACTCCTACTCTAAATAATGTATTTGGAAATATATATTCATTTTTGTTGCTTACGAACCCACTTTCAATTTGTATAGTTCCTTTGGGAAGAACTAAAGAAGATTCAGTTTGATCTGGTCTGTCTGTTGAAATCTGAGCAAATGCATAATCGGATATGAAAAGCATTAGAATTAAAATTAATAATCTATTCATTTTGTTTTATTTGAATGATATTTGATAAATTAATAAATCAACGAAATTAGAATTTATGAACAAAGTTAAATCATACGCTGCATTATCTGAAAAAACTCCCTTAGAACCTCATAATATAATTAGAAGAGAATGTAATAGTGATGATGTTTTGATTAAGATAGAATATTGTGGTGTTTGTCATTCTGATATACATATGGCTAGAAATGAATGGAATAATACTTCGATTTTTCCTATGGTTCCTGGACATGAAATTATTGGAGTTGTTGAGTCTATAGGAAACTCTGTTTCTAAATTTAAAATAGGAGATTCAGTAGGTGTTGGTGTTTATGTAGACTCTTGTGGTAAATGTGATAATTGCAATGATAGTCTGGATCATTATTGTGAGGAAGGGATAGTTCTTACTTATAATTCATATGAATATGGTACTACTAAAATTACGTATGGTGGTTATTCAAAAAAAATCGTTGTAAAAGAGAGCTATGTTATTGGGATCCCTAAAGGGATGATAAAAGAGAAGGCAGCACCTCTTCTATGTGCAGGAATAACAACCTATTCTCCACTCAGATATTTAAATGTTGGACAAGGGCATAAGGTGGGTATAACTGGTTTTGGAGGACTTGGTCACATGGGAGTTAAATTTGCTGATTCTATGGGAGCTGAAGTTACTGTTTTTAGTACTTCAGAATCAAAAAAACAAGATGCTATTAATATGGGAGCACATAACTTTGTTAATGTTAAAGACAAAGAACAATTAATTAAGGCTCAAAACTCTTGCCATTATATTTTGGATACTGTATCTGCAAATAGAGATATGGCACATATTTTTTCTTTATTAAAAACTGATGGTAGAATAATGACTGTTGGATTGCCAATGAAACCTCATGCTATTTCAAGTTTTTCATTAATTGATAAAAGAAAAGGAATTATTGGTTCGGCTATTGGAAGTATAGCCGAAACTCAAGAAATGATACATTATTGCAATGAAAACAATATATATCCTGAGGTTGAAATGATTTCAATATCTGAAATTAATGAAGCATTTGAAAGAACAATTAATAAGGATGTTAGGTTTAGATTTGTTATAGATATGTCTTCGCTCTAAGATGTTGTACCACACATTAGATAATACGTTAATACTATTATAAGTACTTTAAAAATGCTTAAAAACGTAAGGTACAAACACAAAAAATAAAAATATGTACCATACGATTGTTATTTGTTTTATTATGCTATATAATTGTATTTAAACCAATTAAAGTGTAAGGTACATTTATGGATACTAAATATTTATTTAAAAGACATAATACATGGTGGGTAAAGGTTGCTGTCCCTCGAACTCTTAAAAAAGATTTGGGGTTTGATTTAAGGAAATCTTTAAAGACGCACGATCTTAATGAAGCTCAAAAACTTAGATGGCCAATAGTTGATCAATTTAAAAGTAAAATAAATATTGCTAGAGCTAGATTAGAAAATAAAAATCTAGAAACAAAAAGTTTAATTAATACGGCTACACATAATCATATGCCTGTAACCGACACTTCCGATCCCCAGTACTACCATAAGGTTGTAGACTGCCAATATGCTTGTCCTGCTCACACACCTGTTCCAGAATATATTAGACAGATATCGCAAGGTAATTACTCGGATGCTTATATGATTAATTGGGAGTCGAATGTTTTTCCTGGAATTTTAGGAAGGACATGTGATAGACCTTGTGAGCCAGCATGTCGAAGAACAAGAACTCATGAAAAACCCGTTGCAATTTGTAGGTTAAAAAGAGTGGCTTACGATCATAAAGGTGATATTCAAGATAGGTTACCTAAAGCTCCAAAAAAGAATGGTAAAAAAATTGCTCTTATTGGTGCTGGTCCAGCATCATTAACTGTTGCTAGAGATTTAGTTGTTTTAGGGTATGAACTTGTGTTGTTTGAAAAAGATCCTCAAGCTGGAGGTCTCATGAGAACCAATATACCTGCCTTCAGACTTCCAGTAGAAGTTCTTGATGAAGAAGTAGATCAAATTATAAGTTTAGGGGTTGAGACTAGGTTCAATTCTGAAATTAAAAGCATGAAATCATTATTAGAGGAAGATTTTGATGCAATATTTGTTGGAACTGGAGCTCCTAAAGGAAGAGATCTTTTTATAGATGGTAGAGAAGAAGGCAAAAAGAATATCCATATAGGAATAGATTGGTTAACAAGTATTGCTTTTGAGCACACAACTTCGGTTGGTAAAAAAGTTATTGTTTTAGGGGGAGGAAACACCGCGATGGATTGCTGTAGGTCATCTCTGAGACTTGGAGCAGATGATGTTAAAGTGATTGTAAGAAGTCCTTTTGAAGATATGAAAGCTTCGGAATGGGAAATAGAAGATGCTATGGAAGAACACATTCCAATTATTGATAATCATGTGCCAAAGAAATTTATACTTAAAAAAGGAAAATTAGTTGGTATGGAATTTGAAAAAGTGAAACCAGAGTATGATAAAAATGGTAAAAGATCACTAATTCCAACCGGAGAAAAACCTGTTATAATGGAATGCGATGATGTGTTAGTTGCTATTGGACAATACAATGCATATGAATGGATTGAAAGAGATATAGGAATAGAGTTTGGAGAATGGGACATGCCTGTTGTAGATAAAACAACTTTTCAGTCAACTCATGAAAAGATATTTTTTGGAGGTGATGCCGCTTGGGGACCAGAAAATATAATTTGGGCTGTAGCTCATGGACATCAGGCAGCAATATCTATTGATAAACTTTGTAAGGGGGAAGATTTAATGAATAGGCCAGATCCTATGACTAATTTAGTAAGTCAAAAAATGGGTGTACATGAATGGTCTTATGACAATGATATTTCTCAAGATAAAAGATTTTTAGTTCCTCATGCAGATCAAAAAGTATCATTAAAAAATTTAAAAGTTGAAGTTGAACTTGGATATGATGAAAAGCTAGCATTTGAAGAAGCTCAAAGATGTCTTAATTGTGATGTGCAAACCGTATTTACAGAAAGTAAGTGTATTGAATGTGATGCTTGTATGGATATTTGTCCTACAGACACTATAAATTTTATTGCAAATGATTCTGAAGAAGAATTAAGAAAAAAATTAAGAGTTCCTGCAACTAATAAAGATCAAGATTTATTAGTCTCTGAACAACTAGCTACTAAAAGAGTAATGGTTAAGGATGAAGATATGTGTGTGCATTGTGGATTATGTGCAGAAAGATGCCCTACTGCAGCATGGGATATGCAAACATTTTTGTATGAGGAGTCTCGTACATATTCAAATTGTACAGCTATGGATATAAAAAATAATAAACCTAAATATGCATAAAATAAAATCAGAAAATGAATTTGTAATTAAGTTTGCAAATGTTAATGGGTCGGGTTCTGCGAGTGCTAATCAAATGTTTGCACAAGGAGTTTTTAGGTTAGGGGTTCCTGTAAGTCCAAAAAACATTTTTCCATCAAATATTCAAGGATTACCTACTTGGTTTGAAATTAGGGTTACAGAAAAAGGCTATCTAGGAAGAAGAGAAGGTGTTGATATAGCGGTGGCGATGAATCCTCAATCATATGCTGAAGATGTTGCAGAAATAAGACCTGGAGGGTACTTGTTATATGATTCTTCATGGAAAAGAAATTTTGGTAGGGATGATATCAATGTATTGGATATTCCCTTAACTGAACTTTGTGTTAGAGAGTTTTCAAATCCAAAATTAAGATTACTTTTTAAAAACATTGTCTACGTTGGTGCTTTAGCTTACTTATTGGGTATGGGAACAGACGTATATGTTGATTTAATATCAGCAAAATTTAAAGGAAAAGAAAAACTTATTATTCCTAATGTTAAGGCCTTAGAAATGGGATATAATTATGCGAAAGAAAACCTTACTAATCAATGTGATATTAAAGTTAGAAAGTCAAATAAAAATAAAGGGATGATTCTTACTAATGGAAATGAAGCTTCTGGATTGGGATGTGTTTATGCTGGTGCGACGGTGTGTGCTTGGTACCCAATTACACCATCTACTTCTGTAGCTGAATCATTTATAAAATATTGTGAAAAATTAAGAGTAGATAATAGAACTCAAAAAAATAAGTTTGCAATTGTCCAAGCGGAAGATGAATTGGCTGCTATTGGAATGGTTATTGGTGCTAATTGGAATGGAGCAAGAGCTTTTACTGCTACAAGTGGTCCTGGTATTTCACTGATGTCCGAATTTATTGGATTAGCTTATTTTGCGGAAGTGCCTACAGTTTTATTTGATATTCAGAGGGGAGGACCTTCAACAGGAATGCCTACAAGAACTCAGCAATCGGATATTTTGTCTTGTGCTTACGCTTCCCACGGTGACACAAAACATATTATACTCATTCCTTCTAATCCTACGGAATGTTTTGAATTTTCGGTTATGGCCTTTGATTTAGCTGATCGGCTACAAACACCCATAATTATTCTTTCAGATTTAGATATTGGAATGAATGATTTTACTACAAAAGAATTTAAATGGGAGGATACGCATATGTTTGATAGAGGTAAAGTATTAACTAAGAAGGATTTAGATAGTATGGAAAAATTTGGAAGATATCTGGACATAGATGGAGATGGGATTCCTTATAGAACTTATCCAGGCACTCATTCAGAAAAAGGAGCTTATTTTACAAGAGGATCATCTCATGATGAATATGCTGTTTATACAGAAGATGGAAAAGTTAATGCAAGAAATTTGACTAGAATATTAAAAAAGCATGATAATGCAGCCAAATTAGTCCCAAAACCGATTATTAGGTCAGTTAATAATTCCAAAGGAGTAATTTATTTTGGTGGCTCGGATTATTCAATGATTGAAGCTCTTGATGAATTATCTTCAGATGGAATCATTTTAGACTCTATGAGAATAAGGGCTTTCCCTTTTGGTAAAGAAGTATATGATTTTATAGAAAATCATGATATGATTTTTGTGGTTGAACAAAATAGAGATGCTCAAATGAAAAAATTGATATTGGCTGAAGTAAATGTTGTTCCAGATAAAATGATTTCAGTTCTTTGTTTTGATGGGATGCCAATAACTGCTCATTTTATCAGCACAGAAATCAGTAGTTATTTGGCAGAAAAAGAAGTTAAAGAAATAATGAAAAAATAATAAGATGACATATATAACTAAACCTGTTAACCATCACCCAAGACTCAAAATTAATAAATTGGGACTTACTAGGAGAGATTATGAAGGTCCTGTTTCTACACTTTGTGCTGGTTGTGGTCATGATTCAATAAGCGCTGCGATTGTAGAAGCTTGTTTTCAATTAAATATTGCTGCTCATCAAGTAGCAAAATTATCTGGAATTGGATGTTCTTCTAAAACACCAGGTTATTTTTTAAAACAATCACACGGGTTTAATTCTGTTCATGGTCGTATGCCATCAATTGCAACCGGAGCAACTCTTGCAAATCATGAATTAACATATTTAGGTGTTTCTGGAGATGGAGATACAGCATCAATTGGTATGGGACAATTTGTGCATGCCGTTAGAAGACAATTAAATGTGGTGTATATTATAGAAAATAATGGCACTTATGGTCTTACTAAAGGACAGTTTTCTGCTACTAATGATATTGAATCAAAAAGTAAATATGGTGAAGACAATTTATTTCCAGCTATTGATTTAGCAGGAATGGCTATTCATTTAGGAGCAAGTTTTGTTGCTAGAAGTTTTTCTGGAGATAAAGAACAACTAGTCCCTTTAATGAAGGCGGCTTTACGTCATAAAGGATTTTCTCTTATTGATGTAATTTCACCTTGCGTTACTTTTAATAATCATAAAAATTCAACAAAAAGTTATGATTATATAAGAGAGCATAATGATTCTGTAGCTTCTATGACAGATTTTGTACCAATTGGAAATACGATTACTGCAAGTTATAAACAGGGAAAAAATCTTGATATACCACTTCATGATGGATCAATATTATCTCTTCAAAAAATATCTAAAAATTATAATCCTGAAAACAAAATTGAAGCAATAAAAAAGATTCAGCAATCAGAACAACAAGGAAAAGTTTTAACTGGTTTATTGTATATAAATCCAAAAGCGAAGGATTTAAAAGAAACTTTAGATATTGTTGATACTCCTTTAAATAAATTGGTTGAAAAAGATCTTTGTCCTGGAAAAGAAAAACTTAATCAAATTAATTCTAGTTTAAAGTAATAAAATTATTTTCCACCAGGAAGACAATTTTTTCTTAAAAAATCTGTGAACATCATAGCAACGTGAGGATAAGCATTGTTTTCTCGAATGCCATGTGACCTGTTAGGATAAGCCATAAAATAAAACACTTTTTTGTGTTTTATTAATTCGTTTATGAGCATTTCTGCATTTTGATAGTGTACGTTATCATCCGCTGTTCCATGCATATATAAGAGATTTCCTTTAAAATTTTTTGCGTGTGTTATCGGTGAGCCATCAATAAAATCTTGTTTAGTTTCTGAAGGTATTCCCATATATCGTTCTTGATAGATGTTATCATATGTAAGTTGATTGGCAACTGCTGCAACGGCAATGCCAGTATGAAAAATGTTTGGATATTGAAATAAACAATTTAAGGTAGCTGAACCACCACCACTCCATCCATGAACAGCTACTCTTGTAGTGTCAATAAAATCAAATTTTTTAAAAACTTCTAATGCTCCCATTCCCATATCTCTAACGTTTATTTTTCCTATACTTCTATATATTGCTTTTCTCCAAGCTCTTCCTTTAGGTGAGGGTGTTCCTCTGCCATCAAAAGATACATATACGTAGCCGTCTTCTCTTAGGTCACCATTATAAAGTCTAGTGTTTCCAATACCATATCGATCAACAGCTGTTGTTCCTGCTGGTTCACTATAGAAATAAAATAAAATAGGATATTTTTTATTTGGATCCATATTTTTTGGTTTGACAATCCATCCATCCATTGTTACACTATCAACTGTAGTAATTTGAAAGAAATTTAATGGGTGATTATCTTTTAGTGAAGGGTTAAATTTCTCAGATATGCTTTCCCCTTTATTTATAGATTTATGTGAAGGCAGTTGAATTAATTGACTCATTGGTTTTGTGTAGTAATTGGAAAAACTGTGAAAGGCAAAATTTGCTTTAGGACTAATTTGGTAATTATGTGATCCTTCTAATGTATTTGGCGTTACCATTTCAAGTTTTCCTCTGCCGTCAAGCCTAACTTTATATAGATATCGTTGAGTTGCATTATTTGGAGAAGCAATAAAATATAGTAGTTTGGATTTTTCATCTACTGCTAGAGATTGGGTTACATCATATTCTCCTTTTGTAATTAAATACTCTTTTTGTGTATTGATATTAAATCTATAAATATGAGACCATCCGTCTTTTTCAGTAGTATATAAAAATTCTTTTCCTTTATTAATAAATTTCCATCCAGCTTTAACTTGATTAGGCCAAGAGCTTCTAACGTCAACCCAAGCATCATCTTTTTCTTCCATCAGCAATTTTGTTGAACCTGTTGATGTATTTGCGATGAATAATTTACTATGATTTTGTTTATGATTAAGTTGTTGAATAAATAATTCATCAGAATTTGGTGACCAAGTCATTCTTGGCAAATAATTATTATCAGGTGCTCCTGGAATTTTGATCCAAGTGATTGAATTATTATCTATTAAATCTATTATTCCAATTTTAGCAGGAGAAGGATTTTCTCCAACTTTTGGATATTCTACTGGGACATTAAATGAATATATAGAATCAGTATTATTCATCATATAAAAATCTCTAACTTGGTTTGCATCTATTTGCCAAAATGCAATTTTAGTTCCAGAATTGTTAAATAAAAATCCATCTCTACAATCAAATTCTTCTTCATATGCCCAATCAAAAGTTCCGTTAATTAATTTTTTTGTTCCATTTGAACTTGTGAGTTTCTTAATGTGATTATTTGATAAATTTTCAATAAAGATATTTGCGTTAGTAGTGCTATTTCTTACTTTGTTTTCATTTGTGTTTTCTTTGCTAACATAAGCGACATTATTTCCATCTGGAGAAAATTTTGCAAACATTAAACTAGATTCTGGTAATCCTTGTCCAAGTTTTGTTAATTTTTTGTTATTTAAATCTAAAATCCAATAATCTCCTTTTGTTTCATATCTCCATACTCTTTTTGTATTAGTAAAAATTAATGCTTTGTTTTTATCAACCGAAAATTGATATCCTTTTAGTTTAAGGGGAGTGGAATTGGCTGGTGATAAATCTTTTTTACTTATTATAATAATTTCTTTATCTCCTTGTGTACTATGAAGTATTAATTCATTGTCTTTAATTCTATAAAATCCACTTTCATCGTTATTCCATTGAATTGATTGTCCTAATAATTCTGAGTAATTAGTTAAAAAGATAAGGGTTATAATTACGAATATTTTTTTTAGATTGAGTATCATTTTTTTGATATTATTTTAATTTTTTTAATAAATAAATATATTAAATAAATAAATTACTATAATCATAATTTAAAATAATGAGTGATAATACAATAGGTTTTATTTATGGAGATCAAGATATCAATAGAGATAAATTTGAAATATTTGATCGATTTGTTGATGATAGTAAAGAAAAAATAACAAAAGCAGCAGATAATTTGTTAAGTCTTTATAAATCTGACCATCTAGATGATGAAACAAGGGCCACTTTAAGAGAGTTGGAAAAAAAACTGAGAATTGTATTTAAAGAAATTGATGATATAGACAAAGAAGTTGAAGAGATAGCGAAAAGAGAAAGAATGAAAAATTAGTTAGGTTATTCGTGTTGAAAACAAAATAAAAAATGATTATTATTTCTTAATTTTATGAAAAATTACAAATGATGGAATCAAATACAATTAATTATAAAGAAGAAATCTTAAAAAGTGGGATTATGCTTGCTGGTGTTTCTATTATTCTGACTATGCTAACCTATATGATTAATGTTGAACTTATGGTAGAGTGGTGGTTTGGAATTCTTAGTTTAATTATATCTGTGGGTTTATTAATATATCTTGGAATTACTTATCGAAATAATATAGGTGGAATTTTATCGTATGTCAACGCTTTAAAATATTCTGTTTTGGTAATGCTTGTATCATATGTAATTGGAATATGGTTTCAAATTTTGTTGTATAATGTTATAGATCCAGATTTACCAGCAGTAATGACAGATTTATCAATTGAAAAAAGTGTTGAAATGATGGAGTATTGGGGTGCACCTCAGGAAACAATAGATGCATCAATTCCAGCAATTGAAGAAGGAATAAAAAAATCAACTACGATATCTGGTATCTTAAAATCTAGTCCTTGGGGATTATTATTTGTAGGATTGTTTTCTTTATTTACAGCAATTTTTATTAAAAGAAGTGAACCCGTCTCTGATCGTATAAATTAGATTAAATTTTTAAAAATATAGTTTAGTTCAGAGGCAATCTTTAAACAAATAGCATCATATTTTTTTTCTTCATTAAAAGTACCATCATATATTTTAGGGTCTTGAAAATATAGTTTTAAATTTAATAATGATCTTAAAGTAATGGGGCATGAAGCATCAGCATCAGAACAGGTCATTATAGAAATAAAATTTATATTTTCAATTTCTTTTAATAGTTTAGATGAAAGATTTATTTTTCTGTTATTATAATTTATTTGATAGGATGATTTTTTTTTTGAAACATTAAATCCTATTCTTTTTATTGATTCTATAACTTGGAAGTATACTTTTGTCTTAATCATCCCTGCTGAATAGATATTAATTTGTTTGTTGTAATGAATGGCTAGAATTTCTCCCCAAAATTGAGCAAATTGACTTCTTCTGGAGTTGTGATTACAGATAAATATTAAATTTAATTTTCTTTTTTGAGTTAAAGAATTAATCCCATCTATAATGTTATGTAGTCTTTTTTTGGATTCATCGTTAGGTTTAAATTTTTCAATTTTTGAAATGTATTTTTTTATTATCATGAAATTTTAATTTTCTAGTATTTTAACAATTTTTTGCATCATTTTATCGATTTCTAAGGTTATTTAATAGTTAAATTTGCAAAAATTATTTTTATGTTAAAAAATTATAATAAAATTCAAAATGTATTTGAGGAGGTAGGAAAAATTGTTGTAGGTCAGGATTATATGGTGAGAAGATTAATGATGGGTCTTTTTACTCAGGGTCATATCCTTCTTGAGGGTGTCCCTGGTCTTGCAAAAACACTTACTATAAATACCCTTGCTAATGTGTTGAAACTTGATTTTAAAAGGATTCAATTTACTCCTGATTTGTTGCCTTCAGATGTTATAGGAACTATGATTTATAATCAAAAGAAAACTACTTTTGAAGTAAAAAAAGGTCCTGTTTTTTCAAATATTATTTTAGCAGATGAAATAAATAGATCTCCGGCAAAAGTTCAATCTGCGCTCTTAGAATCAATGCAAGAAAAACAAGTTACAATAGGTGATAATACATATAAATTGGATCACCCATTTTTAGTATTAGCAACTCAAAATCCTATTGATCAAGAAGGAACATATCCACTACCTGAAGCTCAAAGAGATAGATTTATGATGAAATTAAATGTTAATTATCCATCAAAACAAGAAGAATTAAAAATAATGAGGAGAATGTCAGATTTAAATTTTAATAATAAAATAAAAACCATTCTTACAAAAAAGGATATTGCTTCAATACAAAATGAAATAAATAATATTTCTCTTTCTGAGTCTATAGAGAAGTATTTAATAGAAATAGTATTTGCAACAAGAAATCCTAAATCTATTGGACTTGAGGATGCAGCTAATTATATTTCTTTTGGAGCTTCTCCTAGAGCAAGTATTAATCTTGTCCTTGCATCTAAAGCTAATGCATTTTTTCAAAATCGAGATTATGTAACTCCTGAAGATGTAAAAGAAATTGCATATGATGTATTAAATCATAGAATAATATTGAATTATGAAGCTGAGGCTGAAGGTGTTAATACGAGAGAAATTGTTATGAGTATCTTAAATAAGATTGAAATAAATAATTAATTTGATTTTATATATTATTATATGCAGCTTTAGCCTCATCTAATTCTTCATATAATTTTTCTAATGATATTTTTAAAGCTACTTTTTTAGATTCATTTTTTTGAAATAGTTTATAAAAAAACATTGAGTTTATTTCTAAATATTTAGGGTTTTTGCGAATTAATTTATTTTGTTTTTTATCAATTTTTTTGATGTCGGATTCAATTTCTTTTATATAATCATTGATGTATCTTTTTTTTAGAATCTTTTTGATTGATAACAATAAATTTTTTATAATTAATTTATTTTCTTCTTCTTCTTTCTCATTCATATCAGTCACATAAATAAAGGATCGTTTATTTTTTTTGACAATTAAACTGCTCAGTTTTAATTGTTCATTTTTATTTTTTATTGTATGCATTAATATTTTTTTTTCTTTTGTTAATGAACCTAATTCTGAGTAAAATTTTTCTATTTCATAGGTTATAATTTTTAATGGCATTAGACACGAAAAAGATTGTGAATTATATTTTGAATCATTGAATTCTTGTTGCGATATTTCTATTTCTGAAAAAAGTATATTTGGTATTTTAATTTTTTCACCAAATGAAATTAAGGGTAGAATAATTAAAAAAATTGTATTTCTAAAAAAAGAATTTAATTGCATCATTAAATTTACAATTACGTCTTATAAATATTTGCAATAATATGAAATCTATTTTAATTACTGGTGGTACTGGATTGATTGGAAAAAAACTTATATCTCAATTAGATATTGATTTATATAAAATCATTGTTCTTACTAGACGAAAATCCTATATAAAAAAAGGAATTCATTTTATGAATTGGGATCCTGATAATAATAAATTGGATTTAACTAAAATAAATGAGTTAGATACGATTATCAATTTAGTAGGGGAATCTATTGATAAAAAAAGATGGACAAAAAAACAAAAATTAAATATTTATAATAGTAGAATTAAAACCACTCAATTATTATTTAGTAAAATCAAGGAATTAGAGATTTTGCCAAAACATATTATTTCAGCTTCAGCGATAGCAATTTATAAATCAAACACAAAAGAATCCCAAAAGGAAGAAAGTATATTTGAAGATGATTATTTAGCTCGAGTTGTTAAGAATTGGGAAAAAGAAAATATTAAATTTAAATCTTTAGGAATCAGAACAGTAATTTTAAGAATAGGAATTGTGTTGTCTAATCATGGGGGCATTTTAAAAAAATTATTTCCGATATTTAAATTAGGATTAGGAGTCCCTTTGGGAAGTGGGAAGCAGATAATGAGTTGGATTCATATCGATGATTTGGTTAGAATGATTTTATATTGTCAAAAACATTATAATATTAGAGGATTTATCAATGCAGTTTCTCCCATTCCAGTTAGTAATAGTTATTTTACTAATTGTTTATCTAAAACATTAGGTGTAATTCGATATCCTTCATTTGTTAAAGCGCCATCTATAATTATTAAAATTTTATTTGGTGAAGTAGCTAATTTAATTTTTAATGGCAAAAATGTATCTTCTAAAAAAATTGAAGATTTAAAATTTAAATTTTTGTATAAAAATTTAGATGATGCATTAATAGATTTTTATTGTAAAAAGTAATTTTTAATGAAAAATCATATAGAAATATTAGGTGCTAGAGAAAATAATCTTAAGAATATAGATTTAAAGTTTAAAAAAAATAATCTTATAGTTATTACTGGAGTATCTGGTAGTGGAAAGAGTTCATTAGCATTTAATACAATTTATGCTGAAGGTCAAAGAAGGTATATGGAAAGCTTTTCTGCTTATGCAAGATCTTTTATTGGAGAAATTCAAAGGCCAGACCTTGATAAAATTAATGGTCTTTCACCTGTTATTTCGATAGAGCAAAAAACGACTTCAAAAAATCCGAGGTCTACTGTTGGAACTTTAACTGAGATATATGATTTTTTAAGACTTTTATATGCTAGAGCTTCTATAGCTTATTCTTATTTGTCTGGTAAGCGAATGATAAAACAAAATAAAGAACAAATAATTAATAGTGTAAAAAAAGATTTTTTAAATAAAACGGTTTCAATTTTAGCTCCTGTTGTTAAAAGTCGAAAGGGACATTATAAGGAATTATTTCAAAAAATTAGGAAAAAAGGATTTGCTAATGTTAGAATAGATGGAAAGATTGTTGAAATAACAAAAAATTTGCAATTGGATAGATATTCAATTCATGATATTGAAATTGTAGTAGATAAGTTGGAAATAGAAGAAAATAATAATCAGAGACTTTCAAATTCTATATCTATAGCATTAAAAAGTGGAGATGGTACGATGTATATTTTAGATAATAATAACTCTAATTTTTATTCAAAAAATCTAGTCGATCCAAGTACAGGATTATCTTTTAATGATCCTTCGCCAAATAGTTTTTCATTTAATTCACCATATGGCTGGTGTGAATCATGTAAGGGACTAGGAATTGTTGATGAAGTTTTAAAAGATCTTATTATTGAGGATTATGATAAAAGTATAAGTAGAGGAGGTATTATTCCATTAGGTCCATATAAGGATGTCTGGATTTTTAAAAAAATACAATCTATTTTAAAAAAACACAAACTTGATATTTCTAGTCCTATAAAAGAAATACCAGAAAAAATTTTAGATATTATCTTATATGGAGATGATCATGATGTCGCTGTTAATTCAAAAAAATATCCTGGAACACTATGGTATGTAAAGTATCATGGTGTAATTGATTTTATGAAAAAAAGTAAAGATGTAAAATCTAAAAAAATTCAAGAATTTATGAATGATTTTTTTTTAAAAAAGAAATGTTCTGTATGTAATGGAGATAGATTAAAAAAAGAGTCTTTGCATTTTAAAATTAATAATAAAAATATTTCTGAATTAAATCAGATGGACATTAAAACTTTTTCAAGTTGGTTAAATAATGCTGAAAAAAAATTAAATGGAGAACAAAAAATTATTGCAAAACCTATATTTAAAGAAATATCTCAGAGAATAGAGTTCTTATTAAATTTAGGACTTACATATTTAAGTCTTGATAGACCTCTTAAATCTCTTTCAGGTGGTGAAGCTCAAAGAATTAGACTTGCAACTCAAATAGGAACCCAGTTAGTCGGTGTGTTATATATTTTAGATGAACCTAGTATAGGTTTACATCAAAGAGATAATATTAAACTCATTAAGTCATTGAAAAAGTTAAGAGATTTAGGAAACACTATTATAGTCGTGGAACATGATAGAGATATGATGTTACAAGCAGATAATATAATTGATATAGGCCCTGGTCCGGGTGTGGATGGAGGAAAAATTGTAGCTAAGGGGAATCCACAAGAATTTTTAAATTTAAAATCTCTTACTTCTAAGTTTTTGAGGAGAGAATTAGATATTAAAATTCCTATCATTAGAAGAAAAGGAAATGGAAAATTTTTAAAAATTTTTGGAGCTGAGGGAAATAATTTAAAAAAAATAAATTGTTCTATCCCTCTGGGACTTATGATATCCTTAACAGGTGTTTCGGGTAGTGGAAAATCAACATTAATTCATGAAACAATTTCTCCAATATTAAAATCTCATATAAATAAATCAAGAAAAATTCCACTTAAATATTTTTCGTGTGAAGGAATAGAATATTTGAATAAAATAATTGAAGTAGATCAGTCTCCAATTGGAAGAACACCAAGATCAAATCCAGCAACTTATACGGGGGTTTTTACTGATATAAGAAATTTATTTGCTTCATTGCCAGAGTCTAAAATTAGAGGATTAAAACAAGGTGCTTTTTCATTTAATGTAAAAGGAGGAAGATGTGAAAATTGTAGAGGTGCAGGATTAAGGTTAGTAGAAATGGACTTTTTACCAAGTGTCTTTGTTAATTGCGAAGTATGTGAAGGGAAAAGGTATAATCGAGATACTTTAGAGGTTAGGTTTAAGGGAAAATCTATTTCAGATGTATTAAATATGACGGTTTCTTTAGCTGTAGATTTTTTTAATAAACAACCAAAAATTTCAAATAAATTAATAGCATTAAATGATGTTGGTTTGGGATATATCTCATTAGGTCAACATGCCACAACTCTTTCAGGAGGAGAAGCTCAAAGAGTGAAATTAGCTTCGGAATTAAATAAAAAAGATACAGGCAAAACAATGTTTTTACTTGATGAACCAACTACAGGACTTCATTTTCAAGATATAAAAAATTTAATGTTGGTATTAAATAGATTAGTTGAAAGAGGAAATACTGTTCTTATTATTGAACATAATATTGATGTTATTAAGTCTTCAGATTATGTTATAGATTTAGGGCTTGAGGGAGGAGATAAAGGTGGAAAAATTATATGTACGGGAACTCCAGAAGAATTAGCAAAATCTAAGTCAAGTTATACTGGTCATTTTTTGAATTTAGAATTTTCTAAAGCATGATTTTTTCTGTTATATAGTCGGAAATAATTTTCCCTTTTTTGTTTAAAATGATTGTGTTGTTTTTAATGTCAATGTGTTTGTCTTTTTTAAATAAATTCAATTCATTTTTTTTTATGTTATATAAGTCTATTTGAAATTTTTCTTTAATTTCTTTTAAATTTAAACCCCATATAGTTCTTAATCTTGTCATAATATGTTCATTAATAATATTATTTTTTGAAAGTTTTTCTTTTTTTTGAGGAAGTTTTTTCTTGTTAATTTCATTAATATATTTTTGGTTATTAGAAATATTCCAATAGCGATATTTTAAGTCATATGAATGAGCACTTGGTCCAAATCCTAAATATTTTTTCGATTTCCAATAATTAGAATTATGAATAGATATAAAATTATTTTTAGAAAAATTAGATATTTCATAATTTATATATTTTAATTTAATCATTGATTTATGTATAATTTGATATTGTTTGAGAACTGATGAAATATTTGGAAATTTTAATTTTCCTAATTTCTTTAAATTATAAAAAACAGTATTTTTTTCGATTGTCATATTATATATAGAAACATGTGGGGGATTTATATCTTTAATAATTTTTAAATCTTTTTTTAATGTTTTTATTGTAGATTTTGGTGCTCCATAAATTAAGTCTATAGAGTAATTATTAAATTTTGTTTTAATTTTTTTTAATGCTTTTTTTGCTAAAAGTGAATTATGACTTCTATTCATATTTTTTAATATGGTATTATCAAATGTTTGAATTCCTATACTTAATCTATTTATTCCGAGTTTTTTCCAGATTTTTAATTTTTGATTGTTAATGTCATCAGGATTTGCCTCAAGAGTAATTTCACAATTATTTTTTATTTTAAAATGTATTTTTAAGGTATTAATGATTTGTTTAATATATTTTGATTTAATTAATGAAGGGGTTCCTCCTCCAAAATAAATACTTTCTATTTTTTCTTTATTTAAAAAATTTTTTTTTAAAAAAATTTCATCTTGAATAGATTTTATTAAGATTTTATAGTTTTTTGTAGTGCTGAAATGAAAGTTACAATAATAACAAGCCTGCTTACAGAATGGGATATGAATATATATTCCTGCCATTTACTTATTTATTTATTACAAATATTGGAGAAATCAGTATATGATTTTGATACAATTTTAGTTTCTGTTTTGATAATAACATTTGTTTTTACTTATTATAAAACAAACTATCCTTTTTTCTTTAAAAAATACTTTCATTTTAAATATATTTTGTATTCTAGTTATGATGAAGATTATTTATATAGATCTTCTTTGTTAAGTTCTGCTCATATAATTCCTATAATTATATATTCATTAATTATTTCATTTTTTTATGTTTATATTTTTGCAAAAGATGAAATTTCTACTTTTTTGATAGATTTTGAATTTAGTCTTTTTGTGGTATGGATTATTTTATTTTTTTTATATCTATTTTATATTCCTCTAAGAATTTTAATTATTAAATCATTTTTTTTATTTATTAACGAAGTAGAAAAATTCAAAATCATTTTTCTTATTAATTTTATTAGAATAACTATATTTTTTTCATTGATAAATATATTTGTTTCTTATCTTGTTTATACGTTGTTTTCATTTGATATAGCTTATTCATTTTTTATATTTTTAGGATTATTTATAATTTTATTGAGACCAATATTGTTGTTTTATAATACGAAAAAGTTTTACACTTCTGGAAGCACTAAGTTTATTTTTTTTATTTTATTTTCTGATTTCTTACCAATATTATTTTTACTTTCTGTTTATTATTATTTTGATTTGAGTAAACAAATAATTTCTATTATAGGAGCTTAATATTATCTCATTCAATAATTAATTAATTAAATTTGCAAATAATTTAAAACCTTATTTATGAATGAGATAAAATACGATAAGAAAAGATTAAATGAGGTAAAAACAATTTTAGTAACTCAACCCAAACCTAAAGAAGAGAATACACCATTTCATAGATTAGCAGAAAAATATAATTTAAAAGTAGATTTCGTTCCTTTTATTCAAATAGAACCAGTTACAATAAAAGAATTTAGAAAACAAAAAATTAATATTTTAAATCATACAGCAATAATTTTTACTAGTCGAAATGCTGTTGATCATTTTTTTAGAATTGCTGAAGGGATGAATATTAACATACCTACAGACATGAAATATTTTTGTATTTCAGAACAAACTGCAAACTATTTGCAAAAATATATCGTTATTAGAAAAAGAAAGATTTTTATTGGAACCAGAACTATTGCAGAATTAATTTCCTCTATGAAAGAAATAATGAAGAAATTTCCTGATGAAAAATATTTGTTTCCTTGTTCTAATATTACTAGAGATACGATATCTCAATTTCTTAAAGATAAAAACTGTGTTTATTCAGAAGCCATTATATATAATACAGTGCCAAGGAATTTAAAAAAACTTAAAAAAGTTTTTTATGATATTTTGGTATTTTATACTCCCTCTGGAATAAATGCTTTGGTTAAAAATTTTCCTGATTTTGAACAAAATAATACTCGAATTGCTGGTTTTGGAACTAATACTGCTAAAGCAATTAAAGCAAATAAATTAAAATTAGATATTAAGGCTCCCATGAAGGATGTTCCTTCGATGACAAGAGCTATTGAATTATATATTAAACAATCAAACAAATAATTTTGAAAAAAAATTCATTATTAAAAAAAATATTTATTACAACACTTTTTTTGAGTGTTTTTAATACTCTTTATTCTCAACAAGATCCATATTTTAGTACTTACTTGATTAATCCCTCAATTGTTAACACAAGCTTATCTGCTGTAAATACAAATAATAATGTTGTTCTTATATATAGAAATCAATGGCTTAATTATTCATCTACTTGGGAAATGGGAAATAATGGAAATTCGCCAAACACACAAATATTATCAATTAATATGAAAAGTCGAGATAAAGTATATTCTTTTGGATTGAATCTTATTGCTGATGATTTGGGACCAAAATCATCATTTAATTTTTCGCCTTATTTTGGTCTTAAGAAAAAAATAGGAAATTCATTTATAAGTTTTAGTTTATCTCCATCTTTTAAGAGTACTACTCTTGATTTCGGTTCATTAATATTTGTTGATTCTTCAGATCCTTTTAATGTAGGTGGTAAAGAAACACAATCAAAACCAGATGTAGCCTTCGGGGTTTCATATTTTAGTGATAAATTATTATTAAGTGTAGGATTAAAGAACATATCTCAGCCATCATTCAATTTTGGTTTAAAAGATTTAGTTAATAAAGAATTTACAAATCTTACATTTCTTGGGAAATATACTATTTCTGTTGATAGAGACTTATTTGTTGAACCATATTTGTTATTGAGAACGGATTTAATTTCTTATACATTTGATGTAAGTGCTCTTGCAACTTATAAAGAGAAATTTAATTTTGGCACCTCATATCGTTATGAAGAAGCTGTTGTGATGTTTTTGGGGTACAAGTTTTTAAAGAAAAATAAGTTGTTTGTTGGTTATGCTTTTGATTATGTGACAAATAATGTTAGTGCAAAGTCGGCAACTTCACATGAGATTGTATTTAGATATGACCTACCTACACCACAACTCAAGAAGCCTATTCGAACACCTAGATTTATATATTAATTTCATTTTTCGATAAAAAAAATTTTTCTGTAATTAAATCTAACTTTTATTATCTTTGCTAAGCACCAAACTAAATATTTATCATTCGAAACAATAATTTCGATATTTTAAAGTTAAATCATAACTTTGCAGTTATTATATGGTAAAAAATAAAAACAACATACATTCTTTTTTATATTTTCTTCTTGTAATAGCAATTGGAGGGTGTAGTTTATTTGGAGGAGGAGCAAGTAAAAAAAATCCTCGTGGACAATTAGTTGGTACAACTGATAGAGAAGGTTTTGAGATGTCATCTCAGTATGGTATGGTTTATGTTCCAACGGGTAGGTTTTATATGGGACAGGCAGATGAAAATATTCAAGCGGATCAAAGTAATTTTAATCGACAAGTTACTATTAGTGCATTTTATATGGATGATACCGAAATTACTAATGATGAGTATAGACAATTTATTCAATACTTGGAGGATAATCCAGAGTATGAATTATCTGAGGGACTAACTATTGAAAGTTTAAAACCTGATACGACTGTTTGGTCAAGTGATTTCACACACCATTATGGAGATCCTCTATTAGCATATTATTGGTCACATCCAGCATTTGATGATTATCCAGTTGTTGGTGTATCGTGGTCTTCTGCAAAAGAATTTACAAAATGGAGAGGAAATTTTTTAAATTCTTATAGAGCGGAAGATGGATTATTACCGTTTCCTGCTTTTAGATTACCAACTGAAGCAGAATGGGAATATGCTTCAAGAGGAGGTAGAGATAATGTGAAATATCCATGGGGAAATCCATATACAAGAAATTCAAGAGGTTGTGTTCTTGCTAATTTTAAACCTGGAAGAGGAAACTATGTTGATGATGGATATGCTTACACTTCACCAGTAGGAGTATTTTTCCCCAATGATTTTGGTTTGTATGATATGTCTGGAAACGTTGCAGAATGGTGTGAGGACGCTTATTTAGATGCTTATAATCCTACTGTGTGGGATTTAAATCCTATTTATAGAGATGATACAAATGATAAAAAAGTTGTTCGTGGCGGTTCATGGAAAGATATTGCTTTTTTTATTGAAGTTTCTACAAGAACTTTTGAATACAAAGATTCTACAAGAGCTTTTATTGGATTTAGAACCGCTTTACCTCACTTAGGAAGAAATTTAGATGGTTTTTAGTAAAAAAATATTAGATTTAAGTACATAAATAATTAATAATTAGATAAGATGATAACAAAACAAGCAAAAAATCCAGTTTTAAGATGGATTCAGAATGAAGATAACATGAACATGCTCTATGGTCTTGGAGCTGCTGTTGTAATATTAGGTGCACTTTTTAAATTACAGGGATGGCCTGGTGCAAATCTAATGTTGATTTTAGGGCTTGGAGCAGAGGCGATAATTTTTACTGTAAGTGCTTTTGATCCACCAACAATACATGAGTTAGATTGGACGAAAGTTTATCCTCAATTAAAACCAAATGGAAAATCAGGGTCTCCAACTGCAAATATGGATGCTTTGATGAAAGAAGCAAAAATTGAACCAGAGCTTTTAAGAAGTGTTGGAGCTGGTTTAAAGAAGCTTGCGGCACAGACTAAGAACGTAAATGATCTAGCTGAGGCATCTGTAGCGACAAAAGATTATACTGAAAGCATAAAAGGAGCTAGTAAATCTTTAAAATCTGTAAATACTTCATATGGAACAATTTCATCTGCAGCTAAGGATATGGCTAGTTCATCCAATAATTTAAAAGAAGCTGTTGCATTGACTAATCAATACAAAAATAATTTACAGTCTGCATCAGAATCTTTGAAAGCTATTGTTTCTTCAGCAGGTGCAATTACAGATTCCGCTAAAGGAATGGCATCAACTCCCGCTCAAGCAGATAAGCTTAGTGCAGAGTTAGAAGCACTTACAAATAATTTGAATAAACTTAATAAGATTTATGGTGGCATGTATGATGCTATGCACAAATAAAATTTTAGTTATAAAATAAATTAAAACCAAATAGTTATGGCGGGTGGTCCAATGAATCCAAGACAGAAGATGATTAATTTGATGTATCTGGTATTAATTGCTATGTTGGCTCTTAATGTCGATACTAAAGTATTAAAGAAGTTTCTTATGATAAACCAAAGCTTTGAGTCTTCAAACGCTGAAAAAGTTATTGATAATAGTAATAAGGTTGAAGCAATAAGAGCAGCGGTTGATGATTCTGGTAATCGACAAGAGGATATAGATGTTTTAAACTTGTCTGAGGTTATTAGAAAAAAATCTGATTCCATTATTAATTATATGCATGCGAAAAAGAACCTTATTATTAGTGAGACAGGAGGTAAAAAAGATAATGGAGATATTAAAGGATATAAGAATATTGATTTTGTGTACAGTCATTTTAAATCGGATGGAAATGGAGAAGGGGAAGGAACAACTTTACAAATAATTCTTAATAATTTCTCAACTTTTATTCAAGATTCGGTTTTTTTAGGTGATGAAAGCTCTGGTATTCACGACATTGCAAGAAATGCAGATCAAATTCCATTATATGCTGATGATTTACCGACCGATCCTTCGTTTTCTTCTTTAAATTTTGGTTTTGGTACTTCTACGGGTGCAGGACTCGCTACAATAAGTCAACTACAATCTGATGTAATAAACCTTGAAGTGAAAGCATTAGAAAGATTAGCTGCTGCGGTTGGAGCTGCAGATTTAAAGTTTGATGTTGTTACGTTGACAACATTACCTGAACAAAGAGTTGTTGCAGCTGGAGCCAAATATAAAGCACAACTATTTTTATCAGCAGCATCTTCAGCTATAGTTCCGATTATGACTGCAGATGGAGATACATTAGACGTTAGTAATGGAAGGGGTTATTATGAGTTTACAGCTCAAGGAGGAGGATACGATAGAGATGGATTATCTCAGAAAAGTTATATTGGTGCCATTACTGTCACTTTACCTGGTGGTAAGGATACCACATTTGTTGATACTATTGATTATTATGTTGCAAGACCTGTAATTCAAATACAATCTGCATCTGTTCAAGCATTATATTTAAATTGTGGAAATGAAATTCAAGTACAGGTACCTGCATTAGGTTCAGATTATAATCCTACTTTTACTGTTAAAGGAGGAGATTTAGTTAGAGGATCTGGAACGGGTGAAATAACAATAATTCCAAATACTAATAAAGTAGATTTAAATGTAACTAATGCTGGAAATTTTCTTGGAACAAAGTCTTTTGGAGTAAGAAAAATTCCTGCTCCGGAAATACAAGCTAGGATAAAAGGAAAACAAATAGATTCAAAAAAAGGTATTCCAGTTAATACTGCAAGTTTTTCACTTGATGCAATTGCAGATGAAAGTTTTGCTGCATTTTTACCAAAAGATGCAAGATTTCAGGTTAGAGAAGCGGAAATTAATTTAGTTAGGGCAGGTAGAGGTGTTTCAAGAGTTAGGGCAACAAGTAAAAATATTAATTTATCAAAACTTGCTGGTAAAAGAAAGGGTGATAATATTGTTATAGAAATCAAACAAGTTGCTAGAGCTAATTTTAGGGGGGATGTTGAAAATTTTAGAAATTTTGTTCCACGCGTTATAAGTATTCCATTAAATTAAATTATGAGCAAACTAAATAAGATATTCGTACTTTTTATTTTATTATCATTAGCATCTGTAGATGAATCTTACTCTCAAGCTGAAGTTTCTGATGGGTATAACCCACTTTCATTAAGGCAAGTACATGAATCTTATTTGCTTTGGAAAAAAACTTTATGGAGAAGGGTTGATCTTGGAGAAAAACAGAACAAACCCTTTTTTGCTAGAAATCGAGAACTTTCTAAACTAATTATTGAAGGTGTTGAGAGGGGTGTTTTAATACCTTATTTAAATGATTCTGTTAATGATGATAATGTTATGAGTCGTGAAGAGTTTTTACAAAGAATTACTCAAGATGAAGGTGAGGAAGAAGATGAATTTACTGATGTAGGGTTTGAAGATGATCCATTTGCTGCTTTAGATGATGATCCATTTGCAACGGAAGAAGAAGAAGTAACTGGACCACAGTTTATTCCAAAAAGAGAATTTAATATTATTGAAATAAGAGAAGATTTATACTTTGATAGAATTCATTCTAGAATTTATTTTGATATTCAAGCTATTAGTCTTTATTTGCCAGGAGATAGTTTTTTTAATCTTGGAGGATTTGAAAAACCAATTGCTTCATTTAGATTTATTGATTTATATAATTTATTTAAATCTATGCCAAAAGAAGCAATATGGTTTAATGAAACTAATATTGCTCAACATAAAAATTTAGGTGATGCTTTTTTGCTGAGATTATTTAAAGGACTTATTGTAAAAATAGCAAATGCAGATGATATTAGAGTTAGTGAGCTGTATGCAAATTCTAGAAAAGATGGTATTATGGCTAGTGTTCAGGTTGAACAGGATTTAATGGAATGGGAGTCTAATCTTTGGGAATATTAATTTTTTTCTTTTAAATATTTTATAATACTTTTTGCTTTTTTATTTCCAATTTCTTTTGCAAGATATTCAAATTTAATTTTTTTAATTTTTTCTATGGAGGCGTACTTTTGTAAAAGTTTAAATTTAGTTTTTTCTCCTATTCCAAAAATATTGTCTAATTCAGATTTTATAAAATTTGTGCTTCTTAAGTTTTTGTGATAAGATATTGCAAATCTATGTGCTTCATTTCTAATTTTTTGAATGAATTTAAGATGTTCAGATTTTTTATTTAGTAAAATTGGTATAGAGTCATTTGGAAAATATATTTCTTCTAACTTTTTTGCTATGCCTATAATATTTGTTTTGTTGTATAGGTTTAGTTTTTTTAATGCAGTAATAGCTGAGTTTAATTGTCCTTTACCACCATCTATAATAATTAAATTTGGTAATGAGGTGTTTTCTTTTAATATCCTTCTATATCTTCTATATACAATTTGTTTTATTGATTCATAGTCATTTGGTTTATTTATATTTCTAAGTTTATATTTTCTATATGCTTTTTTATTTGGTTTGCCGTTTAGAAATGAAACCATAGAAGCAACAATATTCGAATTTTGCATATTTGAAACATCAAAACATTCAATGATTAATGGGATGGTTTTTAAATTTAATTTTTTTTTGATTTCTAGTAATAAATTTGTTGTTTTTGATTTTTTAATTAGATTTTTATTGATTGAATTTTTTTTATAAAAAAGAACATTTTTTAAACTCATATCAATTAATTTTTTCTTATCTCCTGTTTTGGGATAGTATATTTTCATTCCATCATATTCTGAATAATTTAATTTAAGATTTGTTATGATATTATTTTGATAAGTATTATGTTTTTTTTTCACATTAAAAATAATTTGTCTTAAGCTATCAGACTCATTTTCTAATTTTTTTTTCGTTTTAAATGTTTCGCTACTTAATATAATACCGTTATTTATTTTCATATAATTTATATAGTAGTTGAAGTTGTCCTTATCTATACCAAACACATCCAAATTTTTTAATTTATGATTTATGATTATGGATTTATTATTATATGATTCTAAAGTGTTAATTTTTTCTTTTATTTTTTGTGCATTTTCAAAATTTAAATTATGAGAATAATATTTCATTTTTGTTTTAAGATTCTTAATAAGATTATGATTTTTTCCAAGAAGAATGGATTTTATTTCTTGAATATCTTGAAGGTAATTCTTTTCTGTTTGATGGCCAGCACATGGACCTTTACAATTCCCAATATGATACTCTAAACATACTTTAAATTTTTTCTTTTCAATATTATTTTTATTGAGAATTAAATTACAGTTTCTAATTTTATAAAGTTTATTAATAACTGAAAGTGTTTTTTTCATTCCTTTAACATTAGTATAAGGACCGAATATTTCTTCTTTTCTTGGATTAATTTTTCTTGAACTATATACTTTTGGATAAGGCTCCTTTGAAATGACTATATAGGGAAAAGTTTTATCGTCTCTTAATAAAATATTATATTTTGGTTTAATTTCCTTGATCAAGTTGTTCTCCAATAGTAAGGCATCATGTTCGTTTTCAGAAATAGTGTAAGAAATTTGATTTATTTCATTTACCATTTTGGAAACTTTTCTATTTTTTTGACTTTTGTTAAAATAACTTCTTACTCTATCATGTAAATTTTTAGATTTTCCTACATAAATAATTTTGTTTTGCTGATTTATAAATTTATAAATACCTGGTAGCTTAGGGATGTTCTTATTAATATTTTTTTTCATTGCTTAGAAGATGTCTGATGCATCTATTTTATCCATGAAAATATTTAATGAATCATCTTTCAACTCATTATTATATACAGAACAATCTATTTCTATACTTATTTTTTTTGATGGTTTGTCAAATTTACCTTTATTAATATTTGTTGTAGAATCATTATAAACACTTAACATGTATTGTTGCCATATAGGCATTGCAGTTCTTGCACCTTGTCCATAAGCCCAATCTTTAAAATGAATGCTTCTGTCATCTCCTCCTACCCACGCTCCTGATACTAGGTTATGAGTTACCCCTATAAACCATCCATCGGAAGCATTTTGTGTTGTGCCTGTTTTTGCTCCAACATCGTTGTTTATGGTTAATTCAGGATTTAATCCTCTTGCTGTTCCTCCTTCTTCTTCTTTTGATCCTTTTAACATATGTAGCATTAGAAATGCTGTTTCTTCACTTAAAGCCTCATTTTTAGTTGGAACAAATTTTTGAATTAAATTTCCATATTTATCCTCAATTCTAGAAATAAAAAATGGTTCAGTCCATATTCCTTTATTAATAAATGTACTGTAAGAACCAACTAAATCAAATAATGAAACATCCCCTCCTGCACCTAAACAAACAGCAGGAACAGGATCTAATTTACTTTTAATGCCCAGCTTTTTAGCATAATCTACTACTGTTTTTGGCGAAATTTTTTTGGTTATGAATGCCGTAATAGAATTTACAGATTTTGCCATGGCTTTTCTTAAAGTCATAGTTTCACCTGTCCATTTACCATTGTGATTATCGGGTCTCCAATAAGGGGGATCTTGTCCAGGTAATTCAAAAACAACAGGAGCATCAACAACTGGATAGCAAGGAGAATAACCATTATCTATCGCTGCAGCATAAACTATTGGTTTTATTGTGGATCCTGGTTGTCTTTTCCCTTGTTTAACGTGATCATATTTAAAATATTTATGGTTTATACCACCTACCCAAGCTTTTATATGACCTGTTTTTGGTTCTATAGAAATGAATCCTGCTTGAAGAAAATTTTTATAATATTTTAAAGAATCTATTACACTGAAAATAGTATCAATTTCTTGATCCCAACTAAATACTTTCATTTCTTTTTTCTCATTAAGTATATCGAATACCTTTGTGGTATCTCCATTATTATTTTTTAAAAGCTCTTTATAACGCTTAGTTCTTTTTATTGAATTTTTTAAAAAATCCTTTATTTCATATCCTTTCTCATCTATCCATGGATTTTTCCCATCCCAATGTTTATTAAATATATTTTGTAGTCTTTTCATTTGTTCTGCAACTGCATTTTCTGCATGAGATTGCATTTTACTATCAATAGTAGTGTATATTTTTAGTCCATCTGCGAAAAGATCATAATTATTCGTTTTGGCCCAATTAATAAGATAATTTTTTACTACAGTTCGGAAATAAGTGGCTTGTCCTACATTTTGATTTTCAACTTTATATGTTAAGTTTAAATCTAATGCACTTAATGAATCAAAATTCATTTTTGAAATTTTAGAATATTTATAAAGATTATATAGAATTTCTGTTTTTTTATTTATAGCATTTTCTGGATTATAAAATGGATTATATTTTGTGGGCTTGTTTAATAATCCTACAATAATAGAAGCTTCATTGTAATTAATTTGTGATGGAAGTTTATTAAAATAAGTTTTTGAAGCCACCTTTATTCCATAGGAATTACTACCGTATTCAGCAGTGTTTAAGTACATGGAGAGTATTTCATTTTTAGTATAAAATTCCTCTAGTTTAACTGCTACAATCCATTCTTTTATTTTTGATATAATTAACCCTACGAAAGGTATATTACCTAATTTTCCTTTCATTTCATTTCTTATTTTAAATAAATTTTTTGCTAATTGTTGTGTGATTGTACTTCCCCCACCTTCTAATCCACTATTTCCTAAAGTAATTATGTTTTTAAATACTCCATAGGTTGCTCTTATAAGACCTTTAAAATCTATTCCAGAATGGTTATAAAATCTTATATCTTCTGTTACTAATAAAGTTGTGATGAGTTCATCGGATAATTCATGATATTTAACGGGAGATCTATTATATCTAAAATATTTTCCGAGTAAAATTGTATCATTGGAATAAAGCTCTGAAGATAGTTCTGATTGTGGTTTTTCTAGATCTTGTAAACTTGGCATTCCACCAAATAATCCAAATAGGTCAATTTTTATTGAATAAATTCCAAGCATAAAAACAATAATTGATAATGCAGATATAACCCATAGTGTTTTTATAATTTTTTTTAGTGAATTCATTTATTATAAAATTTTATAAAATGATTAAAATTTTTTGCTTCAAATAGAATATTCATATTTGTTTCCCCTATTACAAAATTAGCATTTACTTTTGACTCTTTGTTTAAAATATAATCATTGAATTTTTTTTCTATTTTTTTTAAATCTTGCCAATTTGTTTCGGATATAGCATAAAATTCAAAATTTTCTTTTAATATAAACTTATCTATATAGAGGATGTTTTGTAAGTTTAATTCTTTGGTAATTTTATTGATCATATTAAAAATAAGGTCTGATTTATCATTGTTTATTATTATATAATAAAATTTCTGGTCTTTTGCTTTGACTAGTTTTGGTAATCCTGAAAAAACAAATTTTTTCTGTACATCTTTAGCAGAGTTTAATAATGAATTAGCATATTCTGATGTGTTTATAAGTAATGAATTTTTTAAAAATTTTTTCAATTCATATTGAAGCGTAAAACTGCCATGCTTTTTACCTTTAGCTATTGATTTTAGAAGTGATAAATTTTCAAAGTATTCATTTTGTTTATAAAGTATTTTTAAAGAATCAATTTGTCTGATCACATAATCATTTTTTTCTGATAATAATTTTTCATATAATAGTTTATATAAGTCAAGTAATAAATTATACTCTTCAAATTCATCTATTTCATAATTAGGATTGATAATTAGCTTAGCAAAAATTGATTCAGGAAATTTTTCTATTATATAATTTTTATAGTAATTTTTTTCTTCAGAGAGTAGATACAGTTGATATAATACATCTGGTAAAAATTCTGATTCAGAAAATCTATTTATTAATTGAGTATATGTTTTGATTCCTTTGTGAATTTCATTTAGATTTTGAATATAAATTTTACCTAGCTCATATAAAGATTTTTCAATTTCATTTAATAGAATTTTTTTATCTTCAATTTTAAATGGCAATAGAGAAATTAAATATTCTTTATTGATATTTTCACTGTTGCTTTTTTCTGAAGTTATGATTGATTTTTTTTCTATTTCTATTTCATTATTTGAAACGAATATGATTTTTGATTGTACTCTCCAGTTATCGGTTAGATTTCTATCTCCCCATTTGCTATAGAACTCATCTTTTCCTCTATTAACAATTGATATATTATTAAAATACCAAACAGAATTATTAGTTGTTGTTATGATTTTAGAATCTTCGTCATAAAAATTTAAACTTTCTTTTGGCTCAACTTTTTTCTTTTTCTTTTCTTGTTTTAGTTTGTTTATATAATCATTTAATATATTATCTAGTTCATTTTGTGATAGTTTTGTCAATGATATTAAACTATCATTTTTATTGATAGTTAATAAATTATCTACTAATTTATTAAGCACATCACTTTTATCTTTTAACTGTTTATAAAGAACATTTTCTCTATTAATATTTTGTAAAGCGCTATCATAATATAGTTTTGATATAGAATAATTATTGTATTTATAATAATGAATATTTGCTATTTCTAGATGTGCTTTGAATAATAAATTTTTATTGTTAATTGTTTTTTGAATTGACAATTTATAATTGTCAAGTGCTTTATTTAAAGAATCTTTTTCGTAATAATATTGTCCTAATTCAAAATAAATTCTATTTAAATAATCATTGTTTTTTTTATCTCTTATTAATTTTTTAAAATATTTGTTTATGGTTTCTTGATCTGATGATTTTGTTGATGATCTGACATAGTATAATTTTGCAAAAAGTTCGATTTCTAATTTTGGATTATTTTTAATACATTTTTCAAAATATTTTTGAGCCTCATCATAGTTATTATTATTTAAATGTATTTGTCCGATTAAGAAATAGACTTTATTTTCTAATGTCCTGTCTTTTGTAAGATTTTCTATTTTTTTTAAGTTAATAAGTAGCTCACTATTCTTTTTTAATTGCTTAAATAAGTAGACAGAATACTTATAAAAATCTATTTGATAATTATTATATATAGTTTTATTTTTAAGATAGTTGTATACTTCTTCAGCTTCATTAAACTGTTTGTTTTCAGTATATGAACGCATTAAATTTATTAAAGCTAAATCCTTGGCTTTTTTTATATTGGATTTAGAATTAACATATTTGAGAGTAATTATAGATTGTTTTAAGTTTAAATCAAGTAATCTTGATTTTCCTATTAAAACATAACTAGGATACACATATTTGGATTCAGGATGTCTTTGAATAAGTATAGACAGTTTTTCTATGCTTTTTTTTGTTTTTTCACTATGTTGGTTGACTACAGAAGAATCAATTGTATAGTTTATTGGAATTAAGCTATCATAATTAATGATTGTGTTATTTTCAAGGGTTAGTTCAATATCGTTGATAATTTCATTAGCAACAAAATATGCATTGTATTTAGCTGTGGTATCGTCATATATTTTATTTATTATAGAATTACATGCATTTAAAGTTATTAAAACAAAGATTGATGTATATAACCTAATTTTATTTGTATAATTAATCATACATTTAATTTAACATTTTAGAAAACGATTCTTTTTAATAATTATTTTTATAAATAAATTGGCATTAATTATTATTTTAATATGAGGCATAAAATCATTAAGTGGTTTAAGTTTAAACTTCAAATAATTTTTAGAAATGAAAGAGATTTTAAAGACATAATCTTATTTAATTTTTCAAATTTCAATTTAATCATTTATACTATTTTATTTTTCTTTATAATATTTTCATTTTCTTTTTTTTTATCAACTACAATATTACAAAAATGGTTTGATCCTAGATATGCAGAACAAAAAGCTAATGAGCAAATAATTGATTTATCTACTTCTATTGATTCATTAATTACTTCAGTTGAAGTAAAGGATCAGTTTATTGAAAATATTATGGTTATTATATCAGGAGAAGAAAATAGAAAATTAGAATTAGAAATTGAAGAAAAATCTTCTTTGGGAAATGACATTAAATCTAATTATGCTGCTGTTGATTCTTTTTTTAGGAAAGAATTTGAAAAAAATATTAATTATTCTGAGATTAATGATTATTCATCTTATGATGAAAATATTTTGTTAAATCTTATTTCTCCAGTTTCTTCTGGTATTGTATCAAGTGTTTATAATCCATCTCAAAAGCATTTTGGAGTAGATTATGTTTGTAAGAAAGATGAACCAGTAAAATCAGTTTTTGATGGCATTGTAATATTTTCTTCATGGACACAGGATAATGGTTTTGTTATTTCAATAGTTCATCCTAATAATATTATTTCTATGTATAAGCATAATGCTAAAATATTTGTCCAACCTGGTCAGTCAGTTAAAACGGGGGATGTAATTTCAATTATAGGAGATACAGGAGAATTATCTTCTGGTCCACATTTGCATTTTGAATTATGGTTAGATGGTAAATCTATAAATCCTTTAGAATTTATTTCATTATAACTAAATTTGTAATATTACTAAAAAACCAAATTTTTAAAAAGTGGATAATTCAAACGGAACAAATAATATAATTGGGGAAGGCAGTAAATTAAAAGGCAATCTTAGTACTGCTGGTAATATTAGATTAGAAGGGAAGGTTATAGGCAATATTAAATCATCTTCAAAAGTAGCTTGTGGAGAAACTTCAACTGTAGATGGAAATGTTATTGCTGTAAATGCAGAAATTGCTGGCAAAATTACTGGAAAAGTAAATGTTACGGAATTGCTTATTTTAAAATCATCAGCAGTAATACATGGTGATATTTCAAGTAAAAATTTAATTATTGAATCGGGAGCAACTTTTAATGGAGCTTGTAATATGGGGGGAGTAGAAGAAGAAACTATTCCAGATAATGAACGATCTGATAATAATAATGACTAATAAAAGATATTTTCTAAAATACCTTAATCTTAGTTTCGAATTTTTTTTTATTTTATTGATATCAGCAATTGCTGGATATTCTATTGATTATTTTTTTGAAATTCAGTTTTATATTTTTACAATGACCCTTCCAATTGTTTCCTTTTTTTACTCATTGTATAAAATTTATAAAAATGTTGATAGGTGATCAATGTAACGAAAATTAGTAGGATCTTTTATATGTTTATTATATCCTTTGGAATATTTATATATTTTATTGATTCAGCATATTTTCATAAATATTTTTTGATTATTATAATGTTTAATATTTCACTTGATATTTTATTTAGAACATTATATAAAAATGCTTTATTACAAAAAGAAAAGGGCGTTTCTGTTGTATTATTAAGTAGTGTTTTGAGGTTGCTTTTATCTTTTCTTTTTCTTTTTCTTTTTGGACTTTTTTCACCAGACAATTATCTTATTTTCGTTTTAAATTTTTTAATTGTTTTTTTGTTATTTGTAATATTTGAAATAACAATTCTATTACGTAATTTGCAACATATTTAGACGAAATATGTATTTGAAACAGAAATCATTTATTATTTATTTTATTTTTATTGTTTGTTTGTGTTTTTCAAATTTCGTTTTTGCTTTTTCTGAAGATAAAAAAGAAAAAATTGAGATGGGACCAATGATAATGCATCATATTTTGGATGATTATCAATATGAAATCACTGAAGGATTAGTGATTCCGTTGCCCATAATAGTTTATTCAAAAACTGATGGTTTAAAAATATTTTTATCTTCAAATCTTTTTGATGAGGATCATAATCCTAAAAAAGATGGTTATATGGGGTATTTATATGATCATGGTCATTTAAAAACAATAGACTCAAATCATTCATTTATAGACCTTTCTGTGACAAAAAACGTTTTGTTTTTATTTATAAATGCATTTTTAATGTTATCAATTTTTCTGCTTGCGGCGAGGGGTTATAAATCAAAAAATCGTGCTCCAAGGGGGATTCAATCTGTCGTAGAACCGTTGATAATTTTTATTAGAGATGATGTAGTCAAACCTAATATTGGTAAAAATTTTGAAAAGTATTTACCTTATATGCTCACTCTTTTCTTTTTTGTATTTTTTGGTAATTTGTTAGGATTATTACCAGCTGCTGCAAATTTAACTGGAAATATAGCTGTTACTATGGTTTTAGCTTTATTAACATTTTTAATAACAAATTTGTCTGGTAATATGAATTATTGGAAACATATATTTTGGACACCAAATGTTCCACATGTTATGAGAATAATTATTTTACCAATTGAAATAATTAATGTTTTTACTAAACCATTTTCTTTAATGATAAGACTTTTTGTGGCAATAACTGCTGGTCATATTGTTTTGTTGAGTTTTATAGGAATGACGTTTATTTTTCAAAGTTATTTTGTAGGACTTTTGAGTGCTTTATTTGCAGTATTATTAAATATTATAGAAATAGTAGTTGCTGTTATTCAAGCTTATGTATTTACAATGTTTTCTTCATTTTACATTGGCTTAGCAGTTGAACAGCAACATTAAAAAAAATTATGTTAAACTTTTAAATTAATTAATTATGATTGGATTATTGATATTAGACATGAGTAATGCTCTTTTAGGGGCTGCGATAGGTGCAGGTTTATCTGCAGTTGGAGCAGGTATTGGGATAGGTATTATTGGGGGTAATGCTTTACAAGCAATAGCTAGACAACCTGAAGAATTTGGTAGAATTTTTTCAACTATGTTTATTATAGCAGCTTTATGTGAGGTTATTGCTTTAGTAGGATCTCTTGTTGCTTTATTGATATTATTTGGAGCTATTCCTGAAACATACTTATAATCTTAATGATTTAAATATATTATGGATTTATTAACTCCAGGTTCAGGTTTGATATTTTGGCAATTATTAGTTTTTGCTATTTTATTATTTGTTTTAGCAAAATTTGCTTGGAAACCTATAATCAAGTCTTTAAATGAAAGAGAAAAATTTATCAGAGACTCTTTAAATTCAGCTAAAAAAGCAGAAGAAGATTTAATTAATATTAATAAAAATAGTGAAGAGTTATTGTCTAAGGCGAGAAAAGAAAGAGAACAGATTATAATTGACGCTAAAAAATTGTCTAATTCAATGCAAGATGAAGCTAAATCTAAGGCGAAAGAAATGGCTGATTCGATAATTCAAGATGCTAAAAAAGTAATTGATACTGAAAAACAAAATGCATTAAAGGATGTCAAAAATACAGTTGCTAATTTGTCTTTGGAAATTGCTGAGAAAATTCTTAAAAAGGATTTAGAAAGTGATGCATCACAAAAGAAGTATGTTAATGATTTAATTAAAGAAGTGAATAATTCTAAACTATGAAAAATAATCGTGCGTCTGAGAGATATGCAAAATCTCTTTTTCAGTTATCAATAAAAGATAATTTGTTGAATGATATTAAGTCAGATATAGATTATTTGAAAAAACTTTTTTCTAGTTCAAGAGAAATTTCTCAATTATATATTAATCCTATTATTCCAATTCATCATAAAATTGAGATTACCAATAAAATTTTTGAAGGAAAAATAAATGATTTAACTCTAAGAATGATGTTAAACGTTATTTATAGAAAAAGAGACAATCTTATTGAAAATATATTGTTAAAATTTAATGAAATATATAATGATTATAATAATATAGTTGAATCTGAAATTATTACAACATCAAAACTTGATCATGATAATCTTGAATATATTAAAAGATTTGCTAAAAAAATCACCAAGAAAAACATTTTCTTAAAAGAAAAAACAGATAATAATATAATTGGAGGATTTAATTTAAAAGTTGGTGATAAAATGTACGATTGTACTGTGTCAAAAAAAATCAAAGAAATAAAAAAAATATTAATTAATAACTAAATATAAAAATATGTCAGATATTAGACCGGATGAAGTTTCAGCTATAATTAGAGAACAATTATCCAATTTTAAATCAGAATCTGAGTTACAAGAAACAGGAACTATTTTACAAGTGGGTGATGGTGTTGCAAGGATATATGGACTTTCAAATGCTCAATCAGGTGAATTACTTCAATTTGAAAATGGAATTAAGGGGTTGGTTCTTAATTTGGAGGAAGATAATGTAGGTGCTGTTTTAATGGGAGATTCTAGAGATATAAAAGAAGGAGATAATGTTAGTAGATCTGGAGAAATTGCCTCAATTGAAGTTGGAGATGAAATGTGTGGGAGAGTTGTAGACACTCTTGGAAATCCAATTGATGGGAAAGGAGATATCAAAGGAAAATTGTATAGTATGCCTTTAGAAAGAAGAGCACCAGGCGTTATTTATAGACAACCAGTAAATGAGCCACTTCAAACAGGTATTAAAGCAATTGATTCAATGATTCCAATAGGAAGGGGTCAAAGAGAGTTATTAATTGGAGATAGACAGACTGGTAAAACAGCGGTTGCAATTGATACAATAATAAATCAAAAAGAATTTTATGATAAAGGAGAACCTGTGTATTGTATATATGTTGCGGTTGGACAAAAAGCTTCAACAGTTGCTCAAGTAACATCTATATTAGAAAAAAATGGAGCTCTTTCTTATACTATTATTGTTGCCGCTCCATCTTCAATTCCAGCACCAATGCAATTTTTTGCTCCTTTTACTGGTGCAGCAATTGGTGAATATTTTAGAGATACTGGCAGATCTGCATTAGTTATTTTTGATGATTTATCAAAGCAAGCTGTTTCCTATAGAGAGGTTTCATTATTATTAAGAAGACCTCCGGGAAGAGAAGCTTATCCTGGTGATGTTTTTTATTTGCATTCAAGATTACTTGAAAGGTCAGCTAAAATAATTAATGATGATAAATTAGCATCAGAAATGAATGATTTGCCTGATTCTTTAAAGAAAAAAGTTAAAGGAGGGGGTTCTTTAACGGCGTTGCCAATAATTGAAACTCAAGAAGGTGATGTTTCAGCTTATATTCCTACTAATGTTATTTCTATAACAGATGGTCAAATATTTTTAGAGTCTAACTTATTTAATTCAGGAATTAGACCTGCAATTAATGTTGGTATTTCTGTATCAAGAGTTGGTGGGCAAGCTCAAATAAAGCCAATGAAAAAAATTGCTGGAAGTTTAAAATTAGACCAAGCAGCTTTTAAAGAGTTAGAAGCTTTTTCTAAGTTCGGTTCAGATTTAGATGCAGCAACTCAACTTATTATAGATAGAGGTAAAGTAAATCAAGAAATATTAAAACAAGCTCAGTATTCACCTTTAAGAGTTGAAGAACAATGTGCAGTTATTTATTCATCGACAAAAGGATTTTTTGATGGTGTTGAATTGACAAAGATTTCTTCATTAGAAGAAGAATTTCTACAATACATTAATACAAATTGTAAAAATGTTTTGGATGAATTATCGAAGGGAATTTTAAATGATAAAAGTTTAAAAATCATTGAAGATTCAGCTAAAAAAATTGCTGCTAATTATAAATAAATATTTATGCCAAGCATAAAGGAAGTAAAAAATAGGATAGGTTCTGTAACATCTACTCAGCAGTTAACTAAAGCTATGAAAATGGTGGCGGCTGCAAAATTAAAACGAGCCCAAGATAAAGTAATTCAATTACGTCCTTTTTCTAACAAGTTAACTGCAATATTATCTAATTTGTTTTTTAGTGGAGGTGTTGAAAATAAGTATTTTGTAAAAAGAGAAATTAAAAATGTTTTAATTATAGTTATAGGATCAGATAGAGGATTGTGTGGAAGTTTTAATAGTAATCTTTATAAAGAATTTAATGTTTTTATTTCTGAATATTATAAAAACAAATCCATTACTGTTTTGCCAATTGGAAAAAAAACAAATGATTATTTTAAAAAAACAAATTTTTCTTTAATAGATGATTTTTGGCAATCTTTAGGGGATTTTAATTATGAAAAAGCTTCTCATATAACAGATTTTATATTAAAATTATATGAATCATCTAAATATGATAGTGTAGATATAATATATAATGAATTTAAAAATGTTGCGGTGCAAAATACAATTGCAGAAAATTTTTTACCAGTGGAAGAAACTCAAAAGCAAAGTGAGGCTAATTTAAATTATATTTTTGAGCCAGATAAAACAAAAATTATATCTGAGTTAATTCCTCAAACTTTAAAAACACAATTTTTTAAATCTGTTTTGGAGTCTAATGCCTCTGAACAAGGATCAAGAATGACCGCAATGAGTCAGGCGACTGATAATGCTGGTGAATTGCTTAAAGAATTAAGGTTAACTTATAATAGAACAAGACAAGCTGCTATAACCAAAGAAATTTTAGAGATTGTAGGGGGAGCTGAAGCTCTTAATAATTAATTTACTTGTTAGTAGTAATTCTTTCAACGGGTATAGATGCATCAAAATTATATCTATAAGTATGGTGAATTTTTCCTGGTTTTATTTCATCTGTTGCTTGAACTTGTTGAGCCACTCTTATCATTGCATTATTAAAATCTGGAATCCAATTTAATTCTATATCTGTATAAGCAAGTTTTTTCTGTATAGTTTCACTACTTGCCATTATTAATGCTCCATCAACTCCTTTTCCTTGATGTTTTGGTACAATCCCAAAAACCAGACCTATTATTTTTTTACATGATTTTTTAATTTTTAAGTGATAAAAAGTTTTTATTTTACCAATTAAATTCAATTTTCCGTTTACGTGTTTAAAAATCTGATTCATTTCAGGTATGCAAATAAAAAAACCAATAGGTTCTTTTTTTTCATAAGCAAACCATAATATTTTTTCGTCTAGTATTGGTTTGAGTTGATTAAAAATATTTTGAGCTTGAGCTAATTTTAAACTAGAAACACCAGGATATTTTGCCCATGCTTCATTATAAATTTTCATAAAATCTTCAATATATTTATTGATGTATCTCTTTTCTAGCATTTTAAAATTATAATTAGGATTACGGTTTGCTAGATCTGCCTTATATTGAAGTTTTTTAGAGAGTGGGGTTTTAATTTTTTTTAAAAATGTAAATTGTTTAAATAAAATTTTAAATCCATAATTTTCAAATAAACTAGTATAATATTTTTTTCCATAATTTTGAAGATAATTTGGTTCGATATCAAATCCTTTTGCTAGACAACCCCACCATTTATCTCTTTCTCCAAAATTTATAGGACCATCCATAGATTGATAGCCTTCATTAATAAGCCATTCTTTAGCTTTATTAAAAAGTAGATTTGCAGCATTTTGATCATTGATGCATTCAAAAAATCCGCATCCCCCTATTAATAATTTATTATTTTTTGATTTTTTTTTATCATAGAATGCGGCAATTCTACCTATCAATCTATTTTCTGATACCAGAATCCATCTTGAAATTTTACCGTGTCTGAATGTTTTGTTTTCTTTATTATTAAATACTGAATTTATGTCTTTATCTAATGGTCGTATCCAATGTTTTTCATTAGAATAGATATTTAATGCGACATTTATAAATTTTTTTTCAGTTTTTTTATCATTTACATGAAATAACTTCATTTATATTTAATTTGTGTTTCATAAAAACAATTCTTTCAATAATTTAGTTCATTATTTTATAAACAACATATAACCTTTTAAATATTATTGTATGGATGCTATATCCAATATATCTGTTTTAATAAACCTTCTTTTAATTGGGATGTTTATTGTTTTTATAGTTCTTTCTTTAGTTTATGTATTGGGTAAAATTTTAATATATTTTTCAAATATTTTTAATGTGAAAGAAGCATCATTAGATGTAGAGAAGGAAATTGAAAAAAAAATAAATCATCTAACTAATGGTAAAGGGCGTGTATTGAAAATAACAAAATTGGATTAAAAATGCCAAGAGAAATCAAGTTTTGTTTACTTTATAGAGACATGTGGCAATCTTCAGGAAAGTATATGCCAAGGGTTGATCAATTAGTAAAAGTTGCTAATCCAATAATAAAAATGAATTGCTGGGATCGAGTTGAAACTAACGGAGGTGGATTTGAACAAATTCAATTATTAGCTGGTGAAAATCCAAACAAAGCAGTTAGAGAATGGACACAACCATTTAATGATTCTGGTATTCAAACTCAAATGCTTGAAAGAGGGTTAAATGCTCTTAGTCTGCATCCTGTTTCAAAAGATATTAGAGAACTAATGTATGTGGTTAAGAAAAAACAAGGGACTGATATTTCAAGATCTTTTGATGGATTAAATGATATTAGAAATTTAGAATTATCGATCAAATATGCAAAATCTGCTGGAATGATTTCTCAATCCTGCTTGTGTATAACTCACTCAGAAATACATAATATAAAATATTATATTGATTTAGCAAAAGAATTAATTAAAATGGGAACGGATGAAATAGCTATTAAAGATATGGCTGGAATTGGAAGGCCATCTTCATTAGGAAAAATAGTTAAAGGTATTAAGTCATTTAGTTCTAATACATTAGTTCAGTATCATGGTCATTCTGCTCCTGGTTTTTCTGTAGCTTCTTCACTTGAGGTTGCTAGAGCAGGTGCTGATATTATTGATGTTTCGATGGATCCTCTTTCGTGGGGTACAGCACATGCTGATTTATTAACAATTTATGAAGTTTTAAAAGACGATGGATTCTTATTGAAAGATATTAATATGAAGTCATATAGGGATGTAAAAAATTTGACTCAAGAATTTATTGATGAGTATTTGGGATATTATATAAATCCAAAAAATAGACTTATGAATTCATTACTGATTGAATCTGGATTACCTGGAGGAATGATGGGTAGTTTAATGAATGATTTAGAGAAAAGTCTTAAAAGTGTTAACAGGTGGTTATTAAAAAATAGTAAAGATAAAATTTCAATAGATTGTTTATTTTCTTTGTTATTAGATGAAGTAAAATTAATTTGGCCAATTTTAGGTTATCCTCCTCTAGTTACTCCTTATAGTCAATATGTAAAAAATGTTGCACTCGGAAATGTAATTCAAAATATTAAAGGTAAAGAAAAGTGGAGCCTTATAGATGATAATACTTGGGATATGCTTCTTGGAAAATCAGGTAAACTACCAGGAAAATTAGGTGATGAAATAATTAAACTATCTAATAAATTAAATAAAACTTTTTATAAAAAAAACCCTCAGGATTTGTTTGAAAACACTTTAGAAAAAAATAAAAATGAAATGAATGAATTGAGTTGGGATTTTGGAAAAGATAATGAAGAATTGTTGGAGTATTCTTTACACAAAACTCAATACATAGATTTTAAGTCTGGAAAAGCAAAAAGAAATTTTGAAAAAGATGTTTCAAGAAAAAAATCAGATAAAAAATATGACTATATGCCAAAATTTTCAAATCCTAAAATTGTTGAAATTTTAGATATAAATAGTGAAAAATATGAAATTGAGTATAGTATTGAAAATGATGAATCCTCTCATAATAGTATTAGTGGTAAAGGAGAAAAAATATTGTCACCAATTGAAGGCAAAATTTTTTTAACAAAAGAATCTAATGATGTTCCTATTAAAGTTAATGATAGTGTTAATAAAGGAGACGTATTATGTTATATTGAATCAATGAAAGTTATTAATGCAATAAAGTCAGAATATTCTGGAAGAATTGCACAAATTTGTTTTAATGATGGGGATGAAATATATGATGATGATGTATTATTTTTAATAGATTAATATGGAATTTTTAGAGAGAATTATTGAAATGACAAGTTTTGAAGAATTAATTTTTCAACCAGAGTATTTGTTAATGATTTCATTAAGTTTATTCTTACTGTATTTAGGAATAGTTAAAAAATATGAACCATTACTTCTTGTGCCAATTGGATTTGGTGTATTAATAGCAAATATTCCAGGTGCTAATTTAGGAGTAGTTAAAATAGAAGAATCTCTTGGTTTATTAGAAATCGCTAAAGAACATGGAATAATTAATTTATTGTACTATTCTCTTATAAAAACTGGTTTTCTTCCACCAATTATATTTATGGGAATTGGAGCATTAACGGATTTTGGACCAATGCTAAAAAATTTAAGATTAGTCTTTTTTGGAGCTGCAGCACAGTTTGGAATTTTTACAGTATTGATATTAGCAAGTTGTATAGGTTTCTCAAATCAAGAGGCTGCTGCTCTGGCTATTATTGGTGGCGCTGATGGTCCAACTGCTATATATACTGCAATTATTTTAGCACCACATTTATTAGGTCCAATTGCTATTGCTGCTTATTCGTATATGGCATTAGTCCCGGTATTAATTCCTATGGTTGTCAAATTAACTGTTTCTAAGAAAGAACTTTTAATTAATATGAAAAAACAAGATGAGAAGTATCCTAGTTCAGTAGAAATTAAAAACATGCATGCTCTCAAAATTGTTTTTCCAATTTTAATGACTTTGATGATATCAATTATAGTTCCTTCAGCCACTCCGTTAATTGGGTTTTTAATGTTTGGAAATCTTATTAAAGAAATAGGTGTTTCAACTGTAAGATTATCTAAAGCTGCATCGGATACGATATTAAATACTAGTACTATTTTTCTTGGCTTATCTATAGGAGCTACTATGACACCATCTTCGTTTTTAAATTTAGAAACAATTGGAATTATTGTTGGAGGACTATTTGCATTTATGATTTCAATATTTAGTGGAATAATGGCAGTTAAAATATATAATTTGTTGATAAAGAAAAAAATTAACCCTTTGATAGGTGCAACTGGATTAAGCGCTGTTCCAATGGCAAGTAGAGTTGCTAATGAATTAGCATTAAATGAAGATAACAGTAATCATATTATGCACTATGCTATGGCAAGTAATATTGCTGGAGTTATTGGGTCTGCAGTTGCAGCTGGAATCTTAATTACCTTTCTTTCCTAATTAATTTATGAGAAAACTTATTGTTGTAAATGTTTTATTAAATTATTTGAATTTTTGTGAATAATAACTTCTTTAAAAATATCAAAATATAAGAAATCATTTTTTATCATATTTTTAAATTGATTTATAAGAGGTGTGTAATATTCATTTATGTTCATAATATGAATACTTGTTTTTTTTATCTGTAAACTTTTCCATGTTATAATTTCAGATATTTCTTCTAAAGTTCCTATCCCTCCTGGTAAAGCAATAAAGACGTCTGATAGATCATACATTTTTTGTTTTCTTTCATGCATATTTTTTACAGTATATAGCTTAGTTATTTTTGTGTTGATGATTTCTTTTTTGTATAAAATTTTTGGAATAACTCCTATAACTTTTCCGTTGTTTTTTAGAACTTCATTTGCTATTAATCCCATAAGACCAATTTTTGCACCTCCATATACAAGAGACATGTTATTAGAAGCAATTATTTTACCAATATTTTTTGTTTCTTCAATAATAATATTGTCTTGGGAATTGCTTGATCCGCAAAAAACACAAATTTTTTTTGACATATTTTAAACAACTAATTTTAATGACTTTCTGTAATAATTATAATGCAAGATATTGGAATTTTTAAATCATATATATCTTCAGACAATTTTATTATTAGGTGGCTTTTTTATACTATCTATTTCTTCTTTTCAGATTAGTCTTTTTTTTAGTAAAATTTAATTTTTCAAAAAGGTATATTTGTGAGATGAACAATCAAGAATTGTTGAAGAAAATAATTTCTCATTGTAAGGAATATGGTTTTGTATATCCTTCAAGTGAAATATATGATGGATTAAGTGCAGTATATGATTATGGCCCTTATGGATCTTTACTTAAAAATAATATCAAAGAATTTTGGTGGAAATCTATGGTTCAATTAAATGATAATATTGTTGGATTAGATTCTGCAATATTTATGCATTCAAATACGTGGCAAGCTTCAGGACATATTGATGCATTTAATGATCCTCTGATTGATAATAGGGATTCAAAAAAAAGATATAGAGCAGATTTGTTAGTTGAAGAATATATTGAAAAAATTCATTTTAAAATTTCTAAAGAAATTAAAAAAGCAGAAAAAAGATATGGAGACAGATTTGATAAAGAAGAATTTTTAAAAACTAATTTAAGAATTATTGAAAATTCAAAAAAAATTAAAAAAATATCAAAAACATTAAATCATTGTTTAATAACTAAAGATTTAGTTGGCCTTAAAAATTTGATTCTTGAATTAGGAATTAATGATCCAGTATCTGGTACACAAAATTGGACTGATGTTAAGCAATTTAATCTAATGTTTTCAACTAAAATTGGATCAAATGTTGATACGTCTAGTTCAATTTATCTTAGACCTGAAACAGCTCAAGGTATTTTTTTAAATTTTTTAAATGTTATTAACTCAACGAGAGTAAAAATACCTTTTGGAATTGCTCAAATTGGAAAAGCTTTCCGTAACGAAATTATAGCTAGACAATTTGTGTTTAGAATGAGGGAATTTGAACAAATGGAAATGCAATTTTTTGTTGAACCTGGAAAAGAGATGAATTTTTATGATGATTGGAAAGATAAGAGAATGAAATGGCATAAAAGTTTAGATTTAGGAGATCATTTATATCGATTTCATAATCATGAAAATTTGGCTCATTATGCAAATGCAGCATGTGATATTGAGTTTTTATTTCCTATGGGATTTAAGGAATTAGAAGGCATACATTCTAGAACAGATTTTGATTTGAAAAGTCATCAAAAATTGTCAGGTAAAAAAATAAATTATTATGATCAAAAAACTAAATCTAGCTTTATCCCATATGTTATTGAAACATCTGTTGGTTTAGATAGATTATTTTTATCAGTATTATCGGCTTCTTATCAAAATCAAAAATTAAAAAATGGAACAGAGAGAATTTTTCTTAAAATTCCTTTTGAAATTGCACCAATTAAAGCTGCAATATTACCACTTAATGCGAAAGATAATTTACCAGAAAAGGCTATGTTATTATATGATGAATTAAAAACATTTTTTAATATTCAATACGATGAAAAAGATTCAATTGGTAAAAGATATAGAAGACAGGATGCTATTGGAACACCTTATTGTATAACGTTCGATTATGATACACTAAAAGATAATTCTGTAACTATAAGAAATAGAAATTCTATGGTTCAGGATAGAGTTTTATTATCTTCAACAAAGGATTATATCATTAACAATGTATCAATTGATAATTTGTTAACACAAGTATAATGATTGATAATTTTTCAAATTTTATTTTAAGATATAGAGTCTTTTTTGTTTCTATAATTTTTCTTTTTACAATTTTCATGGCTTATCAAAGCCAGTTTGTAAGGTACAACTATAATTTTGCTCAAACAGTTCCTGATTCCGATGAGGATATGATCTATTATAAAGAGTTTAAAAAAATTTTTGGTGAGGATGGAAATGTTTTTGCAATTGGGTTAAAGGATTCTTTAATTTTTGATATTAAAATATTTAATAATTATAATAAATACGTACAAAATTTAGAATCTATTAAAGGCATTAATGGTGTTTTAAGTTTACCTAATTTAAAAGTTTTAACTAAAGATGAAGTTAACAAAAGTTTTAATTTTCAAAATTTATATAGACCCTTTCCAACTACTCAAAGCGAACTTGATAGTTTTTTGATTTTATCTAAAAATCAAAAATTTTATGAGAATAAAATTATAAATAGTGAAGGCGCTGTTACTCTACTTATAACAATAGATCAATCGATACTTAATTCTCCTAATAGAAATAATTTGATGTTGAAACTAATTGAAGTAAGTCAAGAGTTTTCAAATAAAAATAACATAGATCTTCATTATGCGGGATTGCCATATTCAAGATATATAATTGCTGAAAGTGTAAAGTCTGAATTAGTAATATTTCTTATTATTTCTATCTTAATAACTTCTATTATTTTATTTATTTTTTTTAGATCTTTTGATACAGTTTTTGTTCCAATATTAATTATTACTGTTGTAGTTATATGGGTTTTTGGAACTTTATCATTATTAAATTATAAAATAACATTACTTACAGCCCTTCTGCCTCCTTTAATAGTTGTTATTGGAATTCCTAATTGTGTATATATGTTAAATTATTATCATTTTTCATTAAATAAATTTTCTTCTAGAAAAGAAGCAATTTCACATGTAATCAAGACAATTGGCTTAATAACATTAATAACTAATGTAACTACTGCTGTAGGTTTTTTTGTATTAGCTACCACCGATATTAAAGTACTAAATGAATTTGGAATTGTAGCTGGAATTAATGTGATGGCTACATTTTTTGTTAGTATTTTTTTATTGCCGACTATATATTTGATTTTGCCTAAACCAAAATCTAAGCAAACTAATTATTTGAATTATAGTTTTTTATATGTTTTAATTAATTTATTTAAGACCATTTCTTTTAATCATCAAAAAAAAGTGTTTATTTTTTATATTTCTTTAATCCTTTTTTCATTATATGGTTTTTCTAAAATAAAAGCAGTTTCTTTTTTGATTGATGATGTTCCAGCCGAAAGTTCTTTAATGAAAGATATGAAATTTTTTGAGTCAAATTTTTCTGGTGTAATGCCTTTAGAAATTATTATTGATACAAAAAATAAAAAAGGAGTACAAAACTTAAATACCTTAAAAAAAATTGATAGGTTAGAAAATTTCTTAAAAGAAAAACCTTATATATCTGATCCAATATCTATTGTGAGTTTTGTAAAAGCTTCAAGGCAAGCATATTATAATAATAATCCATCGTTTTATAGTCTTCCTAACCAAAGAGATCAAGGTTTTATACTTAGATATTTATCTTCAGGTTATGGTGATAATATTGAAAACGAAAATATTTCAAAATCGTTTGTAGATTCTTTAGGTCAAAAAATCAGAATTTCATTAAATATAGCTGATTTAGGATCTCATAAAATGGATTCAATAATTAAAAATGTTATTCAATCAGAAATAGATAATATTTTTATAAAAACAAAAAATGAAATAAAGCTTACGGGCACAACTCTTATTTTTATTAAAGGAATAAATTTTTTGATTGAAAATTTAATGCAAAGCATGATTCTTGCATTCTTTATTATAAGTATAATTATGTCTTTATTATTTAAAAATATTAAAATGGTTGTAATTTCTTTAATTCCAAATATTATTCCATTGATAATAGCTGCAGGAATTATGGGAATTTTTGGAATACCTCTAAAACCAAGTTCTGCTTTAGTTTTTAGTATAGTTTTTGGGATATCTGTTGACTATTCTATTCATTTTTTAGCTAAGTTTAAAAATGAATTATTAATGAATAAAGATATTAAAGTTGCTGTTATAAATACAATTGAAGAAACTGGTAGGAGTATGATATTTACTTCTTTTATTTTATTTTTTGGATTTATAATTTTTGCTTTTTCTAGTTTTGGTGGTACTATTGTTTTAGGTGTTTTAACTTCTATTATATTATTTGTGGCAATGATTACTAACTTAACATTACTTCCTTCTATAATTTTATTTTTCTATAATTCTAAAAATTAATTTTATATATAGATGAATAAAAAATTTAATGAATACAAGTCAATTAATTATTATGAACTAAGCTCTGATATACTTTCTTTTTGGAAAGAAAATAATGTCTTTGAAAAATCTATTTCTTCAAGAGAGAGTGGGGATGTATTTTCTTTTTATGAAGGACCTCCTTCTGCAAATGGAATGCCTGGAATTCATCATATTATGGCAAGAACTGTAAAGGATATTTTCTGTAGGTATAAAACCTTAAAGGGGTTTAAAGTTTATAGAAAAGGTGGTTGGGATACTCATGGGTTACCGGTAGAAATACAAGTAGAAAAAAAACTTGAAATAACTAAAGATGATATAGGTAAATCTATTTCTGTTGAAGAATACAATAAGGAGTGTAGAAGTGCAGTAATGCAATTTAAAAAAAATTGGGAGGATTTAACTGAAAGAATTGGTTATTGGCTGGATTTAAATAATTCATATGTTACTTTTAAGAATGAGTATATAGAATCAGTCTGGTGGTCAATAAAAGAATTACATAAAAAAGGTCTATTATATAAGGGTTATACAATACAACCTTTTTCTCCAGCAGCAGGAACAGGATTAAGTTCACATGAATTAAATATGCCAGGTGCATATAAAGAAATATTCGATGTTTCTATTACAGCTCAATTTAAGTTAATAAATAATGAAAAATCGAAAAAAATTTTTCAACAATTTTATGATAATATTTATTTTCTTGCCTGGACAACTACTCCCTGGACTTTACCTGCTAATAATGGTCTTGCTATTGGAAAAAAAATAGTGTATTCTCTAGTAGAAACGTATAATAAGTATACTAAAAATAAGATAAAAGTTATTTTGGCTCAAGACTGTTTGCCATATTTTTTTGATTCTAAAAATGAGATTCATAATAATATTGATGATCACGATGAAAAAAAATTAAAATATAAAATTTTAACAACATTCAAAGGATCTGATTTTATTGGATGGGATTATGAACAACTCCTCCCATATGTTAAAGCTGAAAAACCTGCTTTTACTGTTGTTGATGCTGATTTTGTTTCAACAAATGAAGGTACTGGAATTGTTCATATTTCAAAAACTTTTGGTTCAGATGATTATACAATTTCGATAAAAAATAAATTGCCTGGAATATTTGTAAAAAACACTAAGGGTGAGGATGTTCCTATAGTTGATAAATCAGGAAAGTTTGTAAAAGAAATTAAGGATTTTGCTGGGATGTATGTAAAGGAGTTTAATAAAAATTCTGTTAAAGATGAGCTATCAACGGATGCTAAAATTTCAATAAAACTTAAAATAGAAAATAAAGCATTTGATGTAAAAAAACATAAACATTCATATCCTCATTGTTGGAGAACTGATAAACCAATTCTTTATTATCCTATGGATTCTTGGTTTATTAAAACAACTAAATTAAAAAAACAATTTATTAAGCAAAATAAAGAAATTAATTGGCAGCCAAAATCTACTGGTTCTGGAAGATTTGGTGATTGGTTAGAAAATTTGGTTGATTGGAATCTTAGTAGATCAAGATTTTGGGGAACTCCTTTGCCAATTTGGAGAACTAAAGATGGAAATGAAGAAATATGTATTGGGAGTTTTCAAGAATTAAAAAATGAAGTAAATAAATCTTATAAAAAAGGATATATGGATAGTTTATTGGATGATACTTTTGATATGCATAGACCGTATGTTGATGATGTTATTTTAGTATCTAATTCTGGAAATCCAATGTATAGAGAGTTAGACATCATTGATGTTTGGTATGATTCAGGCTCTGTCCCTTTTGCTCAATATCATTACCCTTTTGAAAATTCTCATTTTTTTAAAGAGATGTTTCCAGCAAAATTTATTGCTGAAGGTATTGATCAAACTCGTGGTTGGTTTTTTACACTTCATGTTATTTCTATTATGTTATTTGGTAAAAAAAGTTTTGAGAATGTTATTTCTAATGGATTAGTATTGGACAGAGATGGAAACAAAATGTCTAAAAGATTAGGAAATGCTGTAGATCCTTTTGAAATTATAAAAAGATATGGTCCAGATGCTACAAGGTGGTATATGATATCTAATTCTAATCCTTGGGATAATTTAAAATTTGATGAAGAAGGAATACAAGAAGTATTAAGAAAATTTTTTGGTACTTTATCTAATACGTATAGTTTTTTTGCTTTATATGCTAATATAGACGGTTTTATAAATGATGAAAAAATTATTGATTATTCTAAAAGGTCATTTGATGATAGGTGGATAATAAGTAAACTAAATTCAACAATAAAATCTATTGATAATTATCTTGAGAATTTTGATCCTACTAAAGCCGCAAGGTGTCTTAATGCGTTTTTAATAAATGACTTGAGTAATTGGTATGTACGGTTAAATAGAAAAAGATTTTGGAAAGGTGATTATTCAAATGATAAAAAAATGGCATATCAAACGTTATTTGAATGTTTAGAGAAAATTGCAATACTATCTTCACCGTTTATTCCATTTTATTCAGAGCATTTATTTAGAGATTTGAATGCATTATCAAAAAATAATGATTTAGAATCAGTGCATTTGTCAGATTTTCCTCAGGTTCATAATAATTTAATCAATAAAAGGTTAGAAATTAAAATGAAATATGCTCAAACTATTTCTTCACTTGTTCATTCTATTAGAAAAAAGGAAAAAATTAAAGTAAGACAACCATTAGGGAAATTACTTATTCCAATTAAATCAGATTCTGAAAAACAAAATATAATATCTGTTTCAAGGATTATTTTAAATGAAGTCAATATTAAAAAATTAGAATTTATTGATGATTCTTCTAAGATACTAGTTAAAAAGGCATCTCCAAATTATAAGGTTATAGGAAAAATGTATGGTTCTTTAACTAATAAAGTCGTGGATTTAATTAAAGCATTTAATAATAAGGATATTATTGATTTAGAAAAAAATGGTTTTATAAAAGTTAAAATAGATAATAAAAATTATTCGATTGATTTAGATCAGGTGGTTATAAAGTACGGTGATATTTCAGGTTGGTCAATAGCTAATAATGATTTATTTACTATAGCATTAGATATAAATATTTCTGAAGAATTAAAATTAGAAGGAATTTCTCGAGAATTTATTAATAGAATTCAAAATTTAAGAAAAGAATTAGGATTGAATGTTATTGATAAAATTTCTATTGATATAATAGATAATCAATCAATTATAATAAAAGCCATAAAATTATTTAATAATTATGTTTGTAATGAAATTCAAGCTACAACTATAACAATTAAAGATAATTTTATTACTAAACATATTTTTGAATTTGAAAATAATTCTATTCGTTTTTTATTAAAAAAAAATAAATGAAAAAACACCAATTTTTTTATTTAGCATTTTTCTTAATATTTCTTGATCAATTTATTAAGTTATTAGTTCATTATAATATGCCTTTATATAGTGAAATATCTTTAATTGGAAATTTTATTAAACTACATCATATTGAAAATCCGGGAATGGCATTTGGTATTAATTTTGATTTTAAATATACTAAATTAATATTAACCTTATTTCGTTTATTTGCTTCTGTGGTTATTGGGATGTATTTAAAATATATTATTGTAAAAAGTTTTGACAAAACTTTGATTTTGTCAACTACGATGATTTTTTCTGGAGCTGTTGGTAATCTAATTGATAGTGTTTTTTATGGTATTTTATTAAATAATTCACCTAAAAACGCTCCTTTTGAATTGTTTAATGGACAAGTTATCGATATGTTTTTTATAGATATTTGGGAAGGTTATTTGCCATCTTATATACCATTTTTAGGTGATACTTTTATTTCTTTGTGGCCAGTTTTTAATGTAGCAGATTCTTTGATATTTATAGGTGTTTTTATTTTAATTATTTTTCAAAAAAAATTTTTTAATTCAAATGAATATTAATTCTTGAATTTCAGAATGGATTTCATTGATCTGTTTAATAATTCTTTTTTTTGAATTGTTTAATTCATTTTTAAGTGGTGCTGATGTTAATTTTATAATTAGTTTATTTTCTTTTATAAAAATTTTATTAGTTCTTTTAATCACATTATTTCCCATTAATTTTTCCCATGTATTTTGTATTTGTGCTTGCAGAATATTGTTTTTAATTCTTTTTTGTTCAAAAAGTTGAGAAGTTAATTCATTAATTTTTAAAGGTTTTGATGTTCTTTTATTTTTCATTTATTTCTCCATTTTTGATATTAATTATTTTAATTTTTTTATTTATAGTTTTAATTTTTTCTATTCTACTGTGTAAAGAATCAGTGATAAAAATTTGTGAAAATTTATTGCTATCAAAATATTTTAGTAACAAATTAATTCTTTTATCATCTAATTTATCAAAAACATCGTCAAGTAGTATAATAGGATTTTTTTTAGAAAAAAATTTTAACATAAAAAATTCTGTTATTTTTAATGATATAATAAATAATTTTTGTTGTCCTTGTGATCCAAACTTTTTTATTAATTCTTTGTCTATTTTAAACGTATAATCATCATTGTGTATACCAAATGATGTTTTATTAGAATAAAAATCATTTTTAAAATCATTTTCATATTGTTGAATTCCTTTCTTATTTTCAAAATTTGATATGTATTCAATTGAAGCCTTAATGTTAGATTGAGATAGTGTTTTGAAAATTTTATTAAATCTATTCGTAAATAAATTTATGTATTCTTCTCTAATAGTTTTAATTGACGTATTTAGTACAAATAATCTTTCGTTATATGTATTTAATTGGTTTATATCAATATTTTCAATTGATAAAGTGTTTTTAAGATATGCGTTTCTTTGTTTTAGTAGTTTATTATAAGTGATAAGATCATCCAAATAATTTTTATTTAATTGGCATATTAACATATCAATAAATTTTCTTCTTTGTTTGCTATATCCTCTAATTAAGTTTATATCATAAGGAGTGATAAAAACACATGGAATTTTTCCAATATGATCCTTTATTTTTTTATATGGAGTATCATTTTCAAATATTTTTTTCAAATATTTCTCATTTAATAAACACGTGTATTTTTTTTCTTTGTTATTAAAAGATCCTTCAATTTTAAAAAAATTTTTTCCTTTTTTAATGTTTTCATGGTCGGTAGTATTTAATGCACTTTTTGTATATGACAAATAATAAATTGCATCTAATAAATTGGTTTTTCCAGCTCCATTTTTTCCAAAAATAAAATTTACTTCTGGAGAAAAATTTATCATTATAGAATTATAATTTTTGAAATTATTAATCTTTATTTTGTCTAGATGCATATATATTTGTGCAAAAATTAAATGTTTTTTTGTTTCTGTAAATAAAGAAATTTTTAAACAATTAAGTTTATTATATTAATTTATTATGCCAGTCTTAAAAGATAAAAAAGTTAAAGTCATTAAAGAATCTAAAGAATTTGATTCTTCTACATACTTATATTGGTTAAAGTCTATGGTTTTGATGAGAAGATTTGAGGAGATGGCCGGTAGATTATATGGACAACAGAAAATTGCAGGATTTTGCCATTTATATATAGGACAAGAAGCATGTGTGGCTGGTTGTGTTTCAGCATTGAAAGAAGGTGATAAATATATTACTTCTTATCGAGATCATGCTCATCCAATTGCTTTAGGGACAAATCCTGATTACATAATGGCAGAATTATTTGGTAAGTCTACAGGAGTATCTAAAGGTAAAGGGGGTTCTATGCATATGTTTGATAAAAAAACGAATTTTTTTGGAGGTCATGGAATAGTTGGTAATCAAATTCCTATCGGAGCAGGTATTGCATTTGCTGAGAAGTATAAAAAAACAGATAATATATGTATAACTTTTTTAGGAGATGGTGCTGTTAGAATAGGTGCTTTTCATGAAGCATTAAATATTTCGATGTTTTTAAAACTACCTGTTATTTTTATAATAGAAAATAATGGTTATGCAATGGGAACTTCTGTAAAAAGATCATCTAATGTAACGGAATTATTTAAATTAGGATTAGGGTATGACATTCCTTCAAAACCTGTAGATGCAATGAATGTTATAAATGTTCATCATGCTGTTTCTAAAGCTGCTAATAGAGCAAGAAATGGAAAAGGACCATCATTACTTGAATTTAGAACATATCGATACAAAGGACACTCTATGTCAGATCCAGCACAATATAGATCAAAAAAAGAATTGGAAAATTATAAACAAAAAGATCCTATTGAACAAGTAAAAAATCTTTTATTAAGGAAAAAGATTTTATCTATTAATGAGATAGAGTTAGTGGATAAAAATATAAAAGAACAAATAAAAAAATCTGTAGATTTTGCTGAAAAATCGCCATATCCTAGTAAAGAAGAAGTTTTTTCAGATATTTATGTTCAAAAAGATTATCCATTTATTAAAGAATAAACAGAGATTATTATGGTTAAAATAAAAAAATATAAAGGTCAAAACAAGGAGGGATTTTCATTAGAAAATCCAGAAATAATTTCTGAAACAGTTAGTAAATCTGAAGTTTTTATTAATAAGAATAAAAATATTTTATTTGGAATTCTGAGTTTTCTTGTAGTTTCTTTTTTATTATTTTCTTTCTTTAATTATTTTAAAACAAATCAGAATTCTATAGCTCAAGAAGAAATGTTTCAAGCTATTTACTATTTTGAATCTGATAGTTTGGTTAAAGCATTAAATGGTGATGGAAATAATTATGGTTTTTTAGAAATAATTGATGAATTTAATCTTTCTGAAGCAGCTAATCTTGCAAATTTTTATGCCGGTTCTTCATACCTTAAATTGGGTGATTATAATAATGCAATTCGGTATTTTAAAGATTTTAGTTCTAGTGATTATTTAATACAAGCTAGATCGTATTCATTAATTGGTGATGCTTATGTTGAGTTAGGAGAATATGATGATGCAATTGATTATTTTAAAAAAGCCATTAATTACGAACCAAATGAATTTTTTACTCCTAATTATTTGTTAAAACTAGCTCTTGTATATGAAGAAGTAAATGATATAAATTTAGCATTAGATTGCTATATGGATATTGTTGATAATTATAAAGAATCAGCAGAATATCAAACTTCATTAAAAAACAAAGCAAGATTAGAAGGCAAAATATAATGAGTATTAATACTAGTCTTTCTCATAATTATGTCTTGGATAAGATAAAAGATATTAAAGTTGGTATAATTACCTCTCAGTGGAATAATGATATAACATCATTACTTAAAAATTCATGCAATAATTTTTTAATTAATTCTGGTTTAAAGAAAAATAATATAAATAATTATTATGTTCCTGGAAGCATGGAATTAGTTTTGGCTTCTGATATTTTATTAAATAAGAAAAAAGTTGATGGTGTTATAGCTCTTGGGTGTATAATTAAAGGAGAAACAAATCACGATAAATATATTTCTCATTCAGTGTGTAAAGGTCTTCTAGATGTTTCTTTAAAACATAATCTGCCAGTAATTTTTGGTGTTTTAACAACTAATTCAAAAAAACAAGCGGTTGAAAGAGCAGGGGGAAAATGTGGAAATAAGGGGGAAGATGCTGCCCATACTTTTTTGAAAATGATTGAATATCAAAGTAATTTAGATAGTTAGCTTAATATAATACTTTGGATAATGTATGTGAATGCACCACATATATACCCTACAATTGCAAGTAGTGATATTCTTTTTACATACCAAAAAAAAGGAATATTTTCTAGTCCCATAATTGCAACTCCTGCTGCTGAACCTATAATTAAACAACTTCCACCAGTTCCAGCACAATAGGCTAAAAATTTCCAGAATGTACCATCTTGCATAAAGTATCCAGTTGCTTCTATAGGGTACATTCCAATTGCGGCGGCAACTAAAGGAACATTATCTATAATGGCTGATAAAAATCCAATAATGACTCCAATAATATAAACTCCATTAGAAGTATTTGTACCTATTTGATTATCTAAAAATATTGCAACTTCATTTAGTTGACCTGCACTTTGTAGGCTTCCAACTGCTAATAAAATCCCTAAAAAGAATAATACTGTAGGAACATCCATTTTTTCTAAGGCATGAAATACTGAAAAGTGTTTTCTATCTTCTTTTGTATCTTTTTTATGGATGATATCAGTAAGTAACCATAAAAAACCAAGACTTAACATCATTCCCATAAATGGAGGTAAATGAGTAAGTGATTTAAAGACAGGAACAAATATTAAACCTCCAATTCCTGCAAAAAATACTAATTTTCTTTCGAATTCAGTGGTATGATGTGAGGATGCCATGAATTTTTTATTGGGTAGAGTAATATTTCCTTTAATATTAAATGATAAAATAGTAGCGGGGACAAGAAAACAAACTAAACTTGGAATAAAAAGTTCAGTAATAATTGTTACACTTGTTACTTGTTTACCTATCCATAACATGGTTGTTGTAACATCACCAATTGGTGACCATGCTCCTCCTGCATTAGCTGAAATTATAATAAGCCCTAAAAAAAGCCATCTTTCTTTTTTATCTACTAGAAATTTTCTTGTAAGCGAAACCATAATTATGGATGTAGTTAGATTATCAAGAACAGCAGAAAAGAAAAATGCAATAAATCCAAAAATCCACAACAATTTAAATTTGCTTGTAGTTTTAATTTTTGATGTTACAACACGAAATCCTCCATGTAAGTCTATTAATTCGACTATTGTCATGGCACCCATTAGAAAAAATAATATGCTTGATATTTCACCTAAAATTTCAAATAATTGAACTTCTGTTACGTAGTGTTGAACAATATCAAAAGTGTTTTTATCAGTTGTATTAGATGTTTCTATTATTTCATCGTGAAAGGTATTTTTAAATTCTTTTTCTGCATATGCTTGTATGGTTTCAAGAGTTACAATATCATTTTTTCCAGTTACATAAATTGTCCAGCATAAAATTCCAGTTATAAGTGCAATTGCAGCCTTGTCAATTTTTATTTGGTGCTCAATGGTTATACAGATATAACCTATTATAAAAACTATAATCATTAATTCATACATGAATTAAAAAATTTTATTGTTAATAATAATTCCAGATGATGTTGATTTTTGTGATCCTGTAACAGATTTAAGTATGTTCTTTCTATTCAACAATCTCATTAATCCTAAAAACCCAAATATCAATGCTTCTTTAAAATTAATTAATTTTTTTTCAGGTACAACAAAAATTGACTTTACCTTATTGTTAATTTTTATTCTTTTAACTAAATATTCATTAAACGTTCCTCCTCCAGTTAAAAGAACAGAAGAATTTTTTTTATTTAAGTTCTTGTTTACTTGAAATGCAATATGTTCAGTAAATGTATGTAATGTATCTTTTGGTTCATATTTTTCTAGTAGAGGTATTATTTTTTTTTCAATATAATTAATATCTAAACTTTTAGGTTTTGACGAATTGTAATATTTTAAATTATTTAATTTGTTATATAAATTATTTATCATTTTTCCTTTTGAAGCAGTTTCACCATTCTTGTCAAATTTCATATTCAATTTTCTTGCTAAAAAGTTGAGCACTAAATTTGCTGGACATACGTCAAAAGCTAATAAGTTAGTTTCATTTAAATCTGTTAAATTTAAAATGCCACCTATATTTATACAATAATCATATTTACTAAATAAGTGTTTTTCACCATAAGGAACCAATGGAGCTCCTTGTCCTCCTATTATTATATCTAGTTCTCTGAAATTATATATTATTGGAATTTTAATTTTTGAAAATATAGGTAATGGATTTCCTATTTGGAGAGAAATTTTTTCTATAGGATTATGAAATACTGTATGACCATGAGAAGCTATAAGATCAGGTTTTATTTTATGTTTTATTATAAATTTTTTAATTGATTGAGATATAAAATCTCCAAAATTAATATCCAATTTTTTTAATTCATA